>VYLI01000024.1_pt1 | contig 21711 bp, 22 predicted proteins | sample 5109511 | NCBI WGS metagenome assembly VYLI01 (sample SAMN12291808, study PRJNA351875) | freshwater metagenome | isolation source: freshwater lake | place: USA: Michigan, MSU1 Lake | collected 2011-08-19
GGCAGGGGCGGTTGGCGCGGACGGCCCTCGTCATCGGCGCTGGTCGGCACGTCGGGCGGGCCGCTCGTCGCATGGCCGCCCATGTCGTGGCCTGCGTGGGGACCGCCCTGGGCGGGCATCATATGACCGGCGTGAGGATCAGGGGCCTGCGACGGCGCGCCCATGTCGTGCCCGGCATGCGGGTCCGCGCCCTGCGTCGGCGGGGGCATGGCGTGCCCCGCATGCGGATCAGCCGCAGGAGCCTGAGCCGGCTGCTGCGGGGGCGCCGTATGCTGGCTGTGGTCCTGAGCGGTCGCGGCGCTGGCGAACAGCAGCGGAGGGACCAGGGCGGCCATCATCCGGATCATGCCGCCGCTCCATCCAGAGGGCGGACGGTGACGACGTTGAACATTCCCGCGTGCATGTGCATCAGCATGTGGCAGTGGAAGGCCCAGTCGCCGGGTGCGTCGGCCGTCAGGTCGAAGGTCACCTTGGACCCCGGTGCGACATTGACCGTGTGCTTCAACGGCTGATGTCCGGCCGGACCGCCCGTCACCAGCTCGAAGAAGTGGCCGTGCAGGTGGATGGGGTGGGCCATCATGGTGTCGTTGACCAAGGTCACCCGCACCCGCTCATCCCGCTCGAACCTGATCGGCTCGACGATCTCGGAGAACTTCCTGCCGTCAAAGCCCCACATGAACCGTTCCATGTTTCCGGTCAGGTGGATTTCCAGCGCGCGCGACGGCGGCCTCTGGTCCTTGTTGGGGGCCAAGGACACAAGGTCAGTGTAGACCAGCACCCGGTGGGGGAAGTCTTCCAGCCCCATGGGCCGTTCGCCCAGTCGGTTGCCTGGGTCCGAGGAGATCATGTCCACCCCGACGCCGACCGCCATGCCGGCGGGAGCGTTGTCCGGGTTGCGCATGTCGTGGTCCATGCCCCCGTGACCCATGGCGGAATGATCCATCGGCGCGGCGGCGGGCTCCCCGTGACCCATCGCGGAGTGATCCATGCCGCCGTGACCCATGGCCGAGTGGTCCATGCCCGCCATGCCGCCCATGCCCATGTCGCGCATGGTCAGGGTCGGCACCTCGCGCAGCGGCGGAACCTCGGCCGTCATGCCAAGGCGCGGGGCGAGCGTCGCCCTCGCCATGCCGGAGCGATCCACGGACTCGGCCACCAAGGTGTATGCGCGGTCCTCGGTCGGTCGGACGACCACGTCATAGGTCTCGGCCACGGAAATCTGGAACTCGTCGGTCTCGACGGGTCGCACGTTCTCGCCGTCGGCGTTGACCACCGTCATCGCCAGGCCCGGGATACGCACATTGAAGATCGACATGGCCGAGGCGTTGATGACGCGCAGCCGTACCCGCTCGCCGGGTCGGAACAGGCCAGTCCAGTTCTCGGTCGGACCGTGGCCATTGACCAGATAGGTGTAGGTCGTACCGTTGACGTCGGCGATGTCGCGCGGGTCCATCCGCATCTGACCCCACATCTGGCGGTCGGCCAGCGACATGCCGTCCTCGCCAGACAGCAGGCCGGATAGGGTGGTGCGCGACTGGTTGAAGTAGCCGGGGCTCTTCTTCAGCCGGTCCAGAATCTCGTGAGGGTGCAGGAAGCTCCAGTCCGACAGGACGATCACGTGCTCGCGGTCGTAAGCCACCGGATCGGCGCCCGCCGGGTCGATGACCAGCGGCCCATAGTGGCCCATCGCTTCCTGGAGGTTGGAGTGGCTGTGATACCAGAAGGTCCCCGACTGGATGACTGGGAACTCGTAGTCGAAGGTCTCACCCGGCCGGATGCCGGGGAAGCTGACGCCCGGCACGCCGTCCATGTGGAAGGGAAGCAGGACCCCGTGCCAGTGGATCGAAGTGTCCTCGTCCAAGGTGTTGGTCACCGATAGCCGGGCCGTCTGGCCTTCGCGCAGCCGGACGAGCGGCGCGGGCAAAGTCCCGTTGACGGTGATGGCGTGGCCAGTCCGGCCGCCCACGGTGAACGGCGAGTGGCCGACGCTGAGCCGCACCTCGGGTCCTTCCAGCGTCTGCAGATCGGCGCGCAGCCCCGCTGACCCGCTCTGGGCCCAGGCGGGCAGAAGCCCTTGGGCGGCGAGCAGCCCCGCGCCGCCAGCGAAGCCGCGCAGCAAGGCGCGGCGGTCTGTCTGAATCGATATCATGCGTCAGTCTTGGCCCATCTGTCTGACCTGCCTTACGCCAGAACCCTACGCGCCCCTCGCGACCGCTGGTCGCAGGGGCTCATTCGGATGGGTCGAGGCGGTCCATCAGGGCCTTGCGGGCGCGGGCGATCCGCAGTTCGACCGCCTTGGACGTCAGCCCCAGTATCTGGCCGATCTCGGCGTGGGAGCGCCCCTCCAGAACCGCGAGGAGCAGTGGCGCCCGTTGACCGTCGGGCAGTTGACGCAAGGCGCGGTTCAGACCCTCCACCCGCCGCCGATCATCCACCCGATCCTCGGCGCTGGGCTCCGGGTCACCGACCGTCATAGCTTCCGGCGCATCCAGACCCATGACGCCCCGGACCAGCCGACGCACGCGACGGCGGCGGCTCCAGTCGCGGCATTTGTTCAGGGCGATGGCGCGCAGCCAGGCGCCGAACGGTCGGTCGGGATCGTAACGCCGGATCGACAGCCAGGCGGCAGTGTAGGTCTCCTGGGTCAGATCCAGCGCCTCGTCCGGATCACCGACGTAGCGGGTGATGAAGCGGTGCAGGTCGCCCTTTGTCGCTGTCATCAGGCGCGAAAACGCCGCCCGGTCTCCCTGGGCGGCCTGGCCTTCGTCGGTGTCGCCAGCCCCCACGCCCGCGTCAGTCGGCGTCGGCGCGCAGCGTCTCGACCACGGCGCGATCGAATTCTTCCGCCTGATCGGGCGTCAGCACGGCGCGCATCTCGAATACATGACGGATGGTCGCCATCTGGAGATCGCCCATGGCGCCGTGGAAATGCTCGACGGCCGCCTGCACCTCAGGCGTGTCGCCCCGGCTCTGGGCGATGGCAGCTGACAACTCCTGGTTCGCCGCGCGCACTTCCGCCTCCAGCGGTCCGCGCCGCGTCGCGAAGGCGGCCTCGATCTCGTCCAGCCGACGGTCCTGCTCCGGGGTCAGGTCCAGTCGCTCGTGAACAATGTGGTGCAGGTCAGCGGGCTGATCCTGTCGCGCCGACCAGGTCATCGCCCCCCAGGCGGCGGTCGCCCCCACGACAGCGGCCAGGACGGCGGTGACGAGCGTGGACTTCAGGCTGCTCATCCCAGGACGCTCCGCATATCCAGCGGCGTCGCCGCCATCCTGGGGCTGAACACGGTCAGCTCGCTCTGACTCCGCTCTACCGCCGGAGAAGACACGCCGCCGGCCACTCCCCCGATGCCCGCCGCAACGCACAGGGCTGCGACCCGCAGCTTCCGTTCGCGCGCCCGCACCTGCGTCTGCGCGACCCGGTTCCAGACGCCAGCCTCCAGGCCGTGCAGACCCACGGCGCGCGACGATGGCGTTTGTGCGATCAGAGTATCGAGGTCTGTCATGCGGATCGTCTCCATGCGTCTCGCCCCTCTACGCACCGGTCTGGTCATCCCCTCGCGAGGGGGCGGTTGGCCGTCGACGTAAACGGAGCATAGTCCTGATCCAGACTTTCAAGGAGCCATCGATGAAGCGCCTGATCCTCGCCGCTTTTCTCGCCGTTTCAGCGCCCGCTGCAATAGCACATGAGCCGGCTGTCGCCGCTGCGTCCGCGCAGGTCGTCGATGAGGCTGCAGCTCCGGCAATCGCGGTCGTGGACGCCTTTCATGCCGCCTTGGGTTCGGGTGAGCGCGACGCGGTTCTCCCGCTCCTCACTGAAGACGTCATGGTGCTGGAAGAAGGCGGCGCCGAGCGATCGCGTGAGGAATACGCTGGCCATCACCTGCCCGCCGACATGGCCTTCGCCGCCGCGACCGAGGCCGAAATCACCCGCCGCGCGGCCTTGGTGGAGGGCGATATCGCTTGGGTTCTGACCGAGGGACGCACCAGCGGCACGTTCAACGGTCGGCCCGTCGATCGCCTGACCGCCGAGACCATGATCCTGCACCGCCAGGCCAGTGGATGGCGCATCCGCCACATCCACTGGTCGTCGCGCGCGCCGACCTGAGGCTCACATCGAGGCAGGCGGCATCTGCACGCCCATCGCCGCGACCAGGCCGAGCAGGGCAAATCCCGCCAGCAACTCCAGGCCGATGCTGATCCGTAGCCGCCGCACCGAGGGGTCGGCATCGGCCTGCGCCTCGACAGCGCGCGACAGCGTGGGCGTCAGGGTGAAGCGGTTGTGCGCCGCCAGTCCCACCATCACGGCGAACAGCGCCAGCTTTGCGATCAGCAGGAGCCCCCAGGTCGAGCCTGGCGCAACGCCGAGGCCTTCTGCACCGATCAGGAAGGCCGCATTGATCAGACCGGTGATGACAAGGACCGCAACCGCGACCGTTCCGATGGAGGCGAACCTTGCCAGGGACCTCTCCGTTGCGGCCGGCGCTGGCGCTGACGGGCGGATCAGCAGGAGGCAGAAGCCCGCCAGCGCGCCGATCCAGACGCAAGCGGCAAGCGCGTGGGCGATGTCGGCCGTCAGATGCCACAGCGCCAGGGCGCCCTCACTGGCGGCGCCATGCCCGCTCCAGGCGAAAGTGGCGACGGCCCCCGAGAGGGTGAGAATTCCAACCGCCTCGCCCAATCTCCGCCCCCGACCCATCGCCAGTGCGGCGACCCCCACCAGAGCCAGACCGGCACGAAGCAGATGCGCCATGCCCAGGCTTGTGGACTGGACGACATAGCCCAGGGCCGCCGGCTCAAGCCCCGCCGCCCATCCTCCTGCCATCATGGCCGTCTGGGCCAGGAGGCCGCTCAAGGCCGCGACCGCAAGGACGAGGCCCGCGATGATGGTCGCGCGTCTGGTGGGTTGCGGACCCGGTTCGCTCAAGCCGAAAGCCTGGAACAGCGGCAGGCCGAGAGCCAGGACCGCCGCAGCGAACTGAAGCCAGCGCAGACCGATGACGATCAGATCGATAGGCACCTCAGCGGACGGTGAAGCTGTAGGTCCCGGTCATACGATGCCCGTCGGCCGCCGCGATAGCCCAGGTCACTCGATAGACTCCGGTTGTCAGCGGCGCGGCGAACGACCCGCCCAATGTCTTGCCGTCTTCTGATACGGCTTTCGTCAGACGGATCGCACGGCCCCGACTGTCCTCGACCTCAACGGTCGAAAAAGGCGCGGCGAACCGCTCGCTGAAGGTCAGGCTGATCGTCCGGGGCGCGGTCACGGTGATGCCGTTGCCGGGGGTAGCGGACACCAGTCGAGCATGGGCCAGCGCGGAAGATGCGCTGAGAACCATGGCAGAGGCGGCTGCAAACGCTAGAATCCGATTCACCACTAAACTCCCTCAATGCCGTCTCCTACGCCTACCGTTCTATCATCCCTCATAGTCGAGGTGCGCGGCGCAGATGCCAAGTTATGACCAGACCCTAGGCTGGGCCGTTCGTCTCCGTGACCAGATCTGAGAAGCGGACATTCCCAACCGCCGCTATGAGTCAGCGGCGGACATGCCGACGGCTAACGTATTGGATGGCTACACCCATGCGTGACGGCCCGGTGTGACGCCCCCGCACCCGCGTCGGCGTCACATTTGCCTTCCAGGTCGCCCGTTGTGACGGACGGCAATAGAGTCCACCCGAATGTTACACCGGGAGGGAAGATGGCGAGGATCGGCTACGCACGGGTCAGCAGCGCGGGACAGGATTACCAGCTGCAGATCGACCGCCTGGCACAGGATGGGTGCGCGCCTATCCGTGCCGAGAAGGTGACAGGCGCCGCGCGTGAGGGACGAGGCGAACTCGGGGCGATCCTCGATTTCATCCGCGAGGGGGACGAGTTGGTCGTGGTGAGGCTGGATCGTCTCGCCAGATCGACGCGGGACACCCTCAACATCGTGGCCGAACTCGAAGCCAAGGGCGCCAGCTTGCGCGTCCTTGAACCCGAGATCAGTACGGGCGGCGACCTTGGCCGCATCGTCATCACCACGCTCGGCATGGTCGCAGAACTCGAACGGTCGTTTCTACGCGAGCGCCAAAGATCCGGCATCGCGGCGGCGAAGGAGCGCGGGGTCTATAAAGGCCGCCGTAAATCCGTGGACGAGGCGGCTATTCGCGCGCTCATAGCGACCGGCATTGGGCCGACAGCGGTTGCCTTCAAAGCCGGGGTGTCGCGGATGACAGTCTATCGCGTACTGAAATCGAGCGCGCCGAACCGAATGCCGCTGGTTTAACCAGCGGCCCAGACGCCAGATCGAACTGGTAAGCAACGAGCAAGTAATTGTGGCGCAAAAGGCACACGCTTTAGACGTCACAAAAGCGTCACTAGACATGACGTCTTGGAAGACCTAAGTAACGGCTCATCGGATTGAGCGGCGGGTTTGGCGTCGTTCTGGTTTTCATCCCACCTGAAAGCTATGGCTTTCGACCTGGGATCGTAGGTCTCCTGACCATCCGCCTGGGCCAAAAAGACCCAGGCAGCCGGCTCGTACCGAACGGGCACTTTTTCAACCACGACGCAGTCGCGGTGAAGCAGTGTCATATCCACATTACAGCCTGCCCATCCGACAGCGTCACCTGATCAGGAGATCAAAGGTGACTATCACGACCACTACTGCCACGAGCTCAATCGCACTCACCGTTGCGGGCCTTCATGCGCGCTATACGACTGAAATTCAGGGTGATGACGACCGGTTCGCCTTCCGGGTCGAATGCGCAATCGTCCTCGCAAACCTAGAGGATGATGACCTCGCCACTCTCAAGGCGATGGCGATCAAGAACGGGGCGAACAAGGATGGCCCGCGCGCCGGTCAAAGCCAGGAACACTGGGTTCTGCCGGGCTTGCTGAACGTCAACATCAACGACCTCAAAGGCGACGACAAGAAGGACGCCAGCGACCGACTGACGGAATTCGCCAAAGTAATGATCGCGGCTAAGGAGAAGGCCAAGGACATAGGGGGTTTGACCAAACCGGGCATCACACCAGATGACATCACCGGCCTCTTCGGGTCGGCCCGGCAGACCGAGGTTCGCAACATCGTCAAAGGCTTGAAGAAGGGCCAAAGTGGTGACAGCGCTGACGCTGAGGCCGAAGCCGAGGATGCTGAGAGCAACAGCGAGACGATTGCATTGATGAGCAATCTGCCCGCGCTCGCTCAGCTTGATCTTCGCCTCAACCAGCCAGGTGAGGTGGTAATGCTCGCCGCGCACAGGACCGCCGACGGCTATCGGATCAGCGCGCAGGTCCCCGTTGACAGCAAGGCGCTCCTTCGGGCGCTGAAGAAGCCGGATCTTTCGGGCCTGAGCTACCAGCTCAACGGCGTCAGCGAACACGTCCTCATGGCCCGATCGCTGATTGTGCCGAGGGAGGTCGATCTACCCAGCATGGCCAGCGATCCGAAGTCGGCCAAGCTTGTGGCTCCCCGCGCCACCTTGATCCGAGATCGCTGGATGGAAACCAGCATCAGCATGGTGGGATCGCCGGAAATGATCGTACGCACCGAGTTTCGTGCGGCGATTTTTGGTGACGAGTTCCTGCTCCTCAACGCGAACAGCCGCAACGCCTTTGAGCGCAACATCGCGGAGCCGGTTGAACGGGTGGCCTACAACTGGTCGGGTTTCACCGACAACGGAATCGACTTCGTGAAGAAGGAGGGCTCCAAGAAGGTCCACACCCTCCGCGTCCTCGATCCCGCGCGATGGGGCGAGCGCAGTTTTGCATACCGTCTCGCCAGCCCAAGCAAGGCACCCAGACTCACCCTGGCTAACGATCAGGTCGCCAAGATGCGGGACGACTATTTGGCCAACAAAGAAAGCCGAAAGGCGCTCAAGGTGGAGGTCGGTGTGTCCGCGACCTTGGTGAGCTTCAAGCTGGGGGCGGCCAAGGCCATGGAGTTCGACGCCGTGTCGGAAGGTGGCGAGGTCAGGAACTCGTCGATTGCAGTTCCCGCCCCCGACCTTGCGAACGTGCTTGACTGGGCCATCAGCCAGAGAGTGGAACGAAGCGACCTTACGTTCGCGATCAACCCCGCCGGTGTTCTGGAAGTCGGGTTTGCGGGCCTAGGCGCTGACCACAAGGTGTTTGTCGCCAGCTTGACGGGCAAGGGGGCGCGCGAAAACGGCAGCGTCTTCCAGCGGTACAGCCGCACGACCTTCCAGGTCGATGCCGAGCAGGAGGCCGCGTAAGGAAGAGGGGCGGCGGTTCGCTGCCGCCCCGCCTTCTGGCGACAACCTATGGCCCAACCAATCATCCCTCACTGGCGCGCCCAGTACGCGCCGGCGCTCCAGCGCAGCTTCATCACCATCATGGACCCCGCACGCCCGCCACGGCGTCCCTTCCCCGCTGGTTTAACCGGTGAAGACCTGAACATCCTTGACCCTGCCGCGCATGTGTTCGCGCCCTGGACCCTCTTGTCATGGGGTCAGTTTATCAACAGCCCTGCTGGCGTGCCGCCCGGCATCGTGGGCAGCCGGGACCGAAAGGCGACGAAGCTGATCGCGGATAGTGGCGGCTTCCAGTTCATCGGGGCGCCACATTTGTTCACCGCCCACAGCACGGTCTTCGCCTACCTGGGTTGGGCTGAGACCCATGCCGACGTGGCGATGACCATGGACATTCCCACACGCGCCATCGGCAAGGGGCGCTGGAACAGCTTCCAGGACTGTCTGGACGATACGCTGGTCAACCTGAAGGATTTTTCGAACGCACGTACGAACGATGACTTGATCGTCCTGAACGTCCTACAGGGTCGCGACTGGCAGGAGTGTTTGGCTTGGTACGACGCGGTCAAACACTATCCTTTTGACGGCTGGGCATTCGGGGGCGGCAGTCGCGATCTCCTGACGATGACCCGACTCATCGCACGCATGGTCGAGGAGAATCGGCTCGGTCGTCACCTCCATGTTCTCGGCACGAGCAGCCTTCAGCGCGCCGTAGAACTCTCGGCTATCAAGATGGGTCTGGGCCAGCACGGCGACGCGGAGGTCACCTTCGACACCGCGACCCCAAGCATGATGGCGGCAAACGGGCTGATCTTCACCGGGGCGAAGTGGACCAGTTTTACGAGTGAGCAGGCCCGCTTACCTCTTGACCCCCAACTTTCTGGGTCGCCCTTCCTCTTCCCGGCAACGGATACCTATCTAGGCAGCCGCCTGACCATGGGCGAAATCCTAACCCGTGGCGGGCTCAGTCAGAGCGGGCTGGATTCCACCGGTCATGCCCTGCTCACGCATCACAACACCGAACAGCTTCTGCGGAATATCGAAGAAGCCAACCGGTGGGCGGACCTAGTGTCTGGAGGAGGTCAACTAAACCCTCCAGGGCTCGCGCAGCGCCTTCATGACGTCTTCGCCTATCTCGGCGCCTACGCGCCCGAGAAGACGATCAGCGGACATCTGAAGGGCTTTCAGGACGCCCTCGACGACGAATGGCAGGAAACGAGCTGGACGTAGACGGGGGCGTGATTTGGGGTTCTGCACGATCGCTTGCCGTCTGACCAAGCAGAACCCGGAGGCGCGTGTGCGGACCAATCTGGGCCGATCGGGAAGGCACGGATCAGCAGGGCGGATGGGAGAGGGACCTGCTGCCCGATCTGTCACTTTCGTTGCCCTCGGACGCGCCAGATGCCGCCGGAGATAAATAGAACCGAAGGTGCCAGCCCCAGCGGCGGGTCCCTTCGGTTTTTCCTCGGAGGGCGCAGATGGCGAAGATGGACTGGCAACGAAACAAGCACGCGGGCCGCCCGCGAGAGGCCGCCTTCGCGCCGCCCCCGGCCAAGAAAGGCTGTTGGTCGCACGTCAAGCGGGAGCCTGTGCGGACCTACACGGCCGCTGAAATCGCGGCGTGGCAAAACCCTCTGAAGGGCGGCGCGCAATGATCCCGCCAGCCGTCAGAACGATCAAATATCGCGCCTCCATCATCGACCTTGTGGAGCAACTAAATCCGGCGCTGGCGATCACGCTGGCGTTCAATCGCGACACCACACCGGCAGGTGCCGCCGAAGACCTCAAGCATCTGCATGCGCGTCTAGACCGATTGGTCCTTGGTCGGCTGTGGGCCAAACGCGTGGACGACCGGTCCACCTATGTCGCGGTGATCGAGCACGTCGATACGAACCTCCACATCCACCTGGCCCTGAGCTGCGCGCCCGAGCATGTCGATCAGATTGCCTCGGCTGTAGCGGGCATCTGGAAGGAAATGGTCCCGACGGGTTCGGTCGTGCTGAAGGACGCTTCCGACATACCGGGGTGGGGCCGATACATCGCGAAGGCTATCACGCCGCAAACTTGCGATCTGCTCCTCATGTCATAGGCGCAGGACCCATAGGCTGATCCACCAAGCTGCACTTCGCGACGCGTCGGTAGCCGGACAGCCGTTTAACCGTCCGCTGCGAAACTGGTCCGCCAGGCCCGCAGTGGTTAAGCCATGAACAGAACGGACGAGACCGAGCGGTAGACGAGCCAGACAGAACCGCTGGAAGAAACTCAGAACTAACACGACCCAGAACGCTGCCACTTTGGCACCGCCAGAAAGCAGACACTCCTGAGGTCCGCTATGGGTGGGAAGCGGACATTGACAGCACGTTGCTTGAACGAGCGTTCAGTGTCGATCAACGTGCACAATGCGAGGGCCTTGGCGGTCAATCTTTCGGCGCGCGTGTTTGCTCACGCGATCCGAAATGGGCCACGAGCACCGGCAGGACGATTAGCGTAAGCAGCGTTGCCGTCGTCAGGCCGCCGATGACCACGGTCGCCAATGGCTTCTGCACCTCAGCCCCCGCACCGCTCGCGAATGCCATCGGGACGAAGCCGAGGACGGCGACCAAGGCGGTGGTCATGACGGCGCGCATCCGGTCCACGGCCCCGTCGAGAGCAGCGACCGCAGGCGACACTCCCTGTGCCAATCGTTCTTGGATGGCCTGCATCAACACCAGCCCGTTCAGCGTTGCCACCCCCGACACGGCGATGAAGCCCACGGCTGCGCTGATGGAGAACGGCATGCCCCTTAGCGCCAGCGTCAGCGCCCCGCCGACAAGTGCCAGCGGCACGCCTGCGAACACCAAGGCCGCGTCCTTCACCGACCTCAGCGCCCAGATCAGCAGGCCCCCGATGGTCAGGAACACGATGGGGACGATCAGACCGAGGCGGGCCGACGCGCGCTGAAGGTTCTCGAATTGACCGCCCCAGTCCAGCCAACCACCAGCTGGCGGCCGGACCTCATCGGCCACTCGGGCCTGAGCCTCGCTGACAAAGCTACCAAGATCACGCCCCCGCACATTGGCCTGGACGATCATCCGGCGTTTCCCATTCGACCGGCTGATCTGGTTTGGCCCGTCGGCGATATCGAAGCGCGCCACCGACGACAGCGGCACGGTTGCCGCTCCGGTTACGGCGTCCTCCGGCATGACGGGAAGCTGCTCCATGACGGACGGATCATTGCGCAGCGCATCGCCTAGCCGGACCACGACATCGAAGCGTCTGTCGCCTTCCAAAACCTGTCCCGCCGTCCGCCCGGCGAAGGCAATCGCCAGGGCGTCGGCGGCGTCAGAGGCATGGACGCCTTGGGCTGCCGCCACGGTGCGGTCCACGCTCGCGGTGATCGTTGGCTGGCCCGAGACCTGCTCCACCCTCACGTCGGCCGCGCCGTCGATCTCTCGCAGGACGCCCGCTACCTGTTCGGCTGTCCGGGTCATGGCACCGAAGTCGTCGCCATAGACCATCACGGCCACGTCCGACCGCACCCCCGCGATCAGTTCGTTGAACCGCATCTCAATAGGCTGGGTGAACTCGTAGTTATTGCCCAACAGCGTAGAGAGGTTCTCCTCCATCCGACCGACCAGCACCGCCTTGTCGAGGCCGGGATCGGGCCATTCCTTGCGGTCCTTCAGGATTACGAAGGTGTCGGAGATGGACGGCGGCATGGGGTCGGACGCCACCTCGGCTGTGCCGGTGCGCGTGAAGACCCGCTCGACCTCGGGCATAGCCATCAAGGTCCGTTCTACCCTAAACTGCATCTCCTGGCTTTGCTCCAGCGAGGTGGAGGGCACGCGCAGCGCCTGGACCAGCACGTCGCCCTCATCGAGTTCCGGCACGAACTCGCGCCCCAATGTCATGAAGGTGACCACGCCAAGCATCAGAGCCAACCCCGCCCCTATCATCACGGCGCGCGGCCGGGCCATGGCGGCGTTGAGCAGGGGGCGGTATCGCGCCTTGGCTGCGCGGGTCAGACGGGTCTCCTCATGATCCGTCTTCGGTTCGCGCACCAGAAGGGCCGCCATCGCCGGGACGAAGGTGAAGCTGAGGACGAACGCCGCCAGAAGGGCCAACATGACCGTCGCCGCCATGGGGCCGAACATCTTGCCCTCGACGCCCTCGAACATCAGCAGCGGCGCATAGACCAGCAGGATGATCGCCTGACCGAAGGCGGCGGGCCTCGCCATCTCACGTGCCGCACACGCAGCCACCGCAAGTCGTTCGGCCACGGTCAACGGTCGACCGGTCGCGTCGCGCTTGAGGCCCAGCCGTCGCAGGGTGTTCTCGACCACCACCACGGCCCCATCCACGATCAGCCCGAAGTCGAGCGCCCCAAGGCTCAGCAGATTGGCGCTGATGTTGAACCGGTTCATGGCGGAGGCGGCGAACAAGAAGCTGAGCGGAATGACCAGGGCCGTGATCAGCGCGGCCCGCACGTTGCCGAGGGCGAAGAACAACACCGCGATGACCAGCAGGGCTCCGAGCAGCAGATTGTGCTCGACCGTCTTAATCGTGGCCTCGACCAGTTCGGTGCGGTCCAGAGCAGGCCGGATGACGACACCGGGGGGCAGGCTGGCCGCCATCTCGCCTATGCGTTGATCGACCCGCTGCGCGACCACGCGCGAGTTCTCTCCCTGAAGCATCAGGGCGGTGCCGATGACGGTCTCGCGCCCTTCCGCGCTGGCTGAACCAAGACGTGGCGCCCTGCCGATCTCGACCGTCGCCACGTCGGCTACCCGTATGACCCGCCCGCCCTGGTTCAGGATCGGCGTCTGGGCCAGGTCGTCGAGGCTTTTCAGCCGGGCGTCGGCGCGGACAATGTAGGCCTCGCCCGCCCGATTGACGTATCCCGCGCCCGCGATGCGGTTGGCGTGCTCCAGCGCCTCGACCAGTTGAACCAGCCCCACGCCATAGGCCGCCAGCAGCGCCGGATCGGGATGGACCGCGTATTCCTTGACGTAGCCGCCCAGCACATCGACCCCGGCGACCCCGGGGACGGTGCGAAGCTGGGGCGCGACGATCCAGTCCTGCACGGTTCGCAGATAGGTCGCCTTCTCCTCGTCGGTGGTCAGGCGTTCGCCTTCAGGCGTGACGTAGACTGCCCCCGTGCGGGCAGGCGCGCCGTTGAACTCCAGCGTCCAGATGTAGACTTCGCCCAGACCCGTGACGACCGGCCCCATCGACGATGACAGGCCCTCTGGCATGTCCTCTCGGGCAGCTTGGATTCGCTCGTTCACGAGATTGCGGGCGAAGTAGATGTCGGTGGCGTCGGTGAAGACTGCGGTGATCTGCGAAAAGCCGTGGCGGGAGAGGGACCGGGTTTCAACCAGTCCAGGCAAGCCGGCGAGGGTGGTTTCCAACGGGAAGGTGACCTGCCGCTCGACCTCTTCAGGGCCTAACGCTGGGGCGACGGTGGTGATCTGGACCTGGCGATTGGTGATGTCCGGCACGGCGTCTATCGGCAGGCGAAGCAGTTCGCGGGCACCAAAGAGGGCGAGCACGACCGCAATGGCCACGACCAGCCAGCGAAAGCGGACCGAGATGTCGATGATGCGGTTCAACATGATCAGTGCCCATGCTCCGCTTCACCCTTGGCCAGTTCCGCCTTCAGCAGGAAGGCACCCCGACCGGCGACCCGTTCAGTGCCGCCGAGGCCGGAGACGATCTCGATATTCCCGTCAGCGGTGCGGCCTGTGACGACCGGTCGTGCGCGAAACCCGGCACCATCCACCACGAACACCGATGGCACACCGTCGACCGTCTGGACGGCATCAGCGGGCACAACCATTGAGCCTCCCGTCGCCGACGAGGCAATGCGGGCGGAAAGAACGGTTCCGGCCGGTGGCAAGGACCCGTTTGCCCTGGCGCGAACGACGACCGCGCCACCTTCGTTCACAGGCGCTACGGCGGTAATGACGCCTCCTACGCCACCCGCACCGGGCACCTCGATTTCTAGCCTATCGCCGATGCGAAGAACCGAGGCGGCAGACGGCGGGGCGTCGAACACCAGCTCCACACGTCGGGCATCAGCGACCGTTACGACCTGAAGCGCCTCCTCGTGGAGAAACTGGCCCGGTGCCGCGCTGACGCGGGTGACAATCCCCGCGATGGGACTGCGGACGACGACCAGTCCATCAGATCCCGGAGCGCCATATGCCCCCACACGCGCACGGGCAGCACGCAGTTCAGCCTCTGCGCGGCGAGCCTCAGCTGAAGTGATTTCAAGGCGCGCCTTGGCGATCCAGCCTTGCTCGAAAAGTTGTCGGTCGCGCCGTTCGGCGGCAAGGGCGACATCAGCAGCGGCGGCGGCGGCATCAACGGTGGCCCGCGATCCCGCACCTTCCGCACTCCTCAGAGTAGCTAACGGCGATCCAGCCGAGACAAGATCACCGACCCCGACATGCACCCTCACGACGCTGCCTGACACCGGCGCATCGACGCTGGCTTCCGCTCCAGGGGCGAAGGCGACCCGCCCTGGCAGTTTCAGCTCACCACCGCCCCCGCGCCCCACACTGACCACCGCGACCCCAGCCTGGGTTGCCGCTTCCGGCGTCAAGACGACGAACGCGCCGCCCTCTTCTTCCTCGTGCCCCTCGTCGGTATGCTCGGCCTCGGCCGCCGTTGGGCGGTCAAGAAGTTGAGCGCCGGCGAAACCGACGCCCAAGGCGGCCACCACGGCAGCGCCCGTTAGAAGCCAATGCTTGCTGATGTTCATTATCGTTCCTCGCCCGACCAGGGTCGGGGCTGCGCTCAGCCGCACACCTTGGCGCACGACGGTTTGGTCGGCAGCCGGGCTCAAGCCCGACGGGGTTAGTGTCTAGGGGGACGTTCCGGCCCGGATGGGCGGTTCACAGGCGCAACCATGATGTGCGCCCAAGCTGAACTTCGCGCGAACGGGGCCAACGCTCGGTGGACTACGCTATCGACCGCCATGCCCGAATGCGGTGCATGACAGCATCCGCCCGCACAAGCTGGCCCGCAGTCCGGGCACCCAGCGCAATCATTTGCAGGGGACGAGGACGACGAGGCCTCAGCCGAGATGCCAGCTTCACTCTTTGCTGCGTAGCAGGCGTGGCTTTCAAACGCAGGCGCGCTGAAGGCCAACGCCAGCAGCAAAATGGCGAAGACCCGGAAACGGCCGATTGAGCGCAGCGCCATCGTCACCATCCTCGCTGCCTAGCACTCGCTCTCGGCCGTGGCGAGGCCATAGTGAGGCTGACGCAGTGGTGTCGCTGATCCTTCGGGGTGGCTATCCCAAGACATACATGTGGCTATCGGGACCGGCGATATTCTCGCGGGGGAGCGCTCCTTGAGGATGTCCTCTCCAAGCCGTTATCAACATGATGTCCGCTATGGGTCGGGAGCGGAAATTGGCATCCGAGCGGAAAGCGGACATTCCTGGCCCGGCGGCGCCGATCTGTCGACCGGGGAGTGGCAAAACCCCGCGAACCCAGACCAACTTTCATCCCCTAAAACTATGGTTGTGACGCCTGAATTAATTTCGGGTCAGTCTCTGGTCGCATATCTGGACGACGGCGTTAGAGCGGCGACATCGACAACCACAACGAGGTGTTCATGTCCCTGCTCAAAAGCCTGAAACTTTCCGCCGCCAAGCCGCAGAACCAGCCGGCCAGTCCGCAAGAACGCAATCGCGAAAAGCTTCGTGGCTATCTGGCGGAGCAACGAGCGCTGGCCGAGGCCACTGTCGCGGGCAAGCCCTATGCGGGCGTCCGCACCGTCACCAAGACGGACGAGGCCGGTAACCGCTCGCGTGTCGAGGTCCCGCGCACCGTCCGCAAGGGCTGGTTCATCGGCGAGGGCGGCAAGGTCTTCTTCCAACTCCGCTACGCCGGCCAGCCCCTGGAACTGGCCAAGGGCATGACCTCCGTCGAAGCTGACGACTTGGCCGCCATTGGCCCGATCATCGACACGCTGGATCAGGCGGTCCTGGCCGGCGAGTTTGATGCCGCCGTGGCTGCGGCTGCTCAGGCCCGCGCTGCGACGATGAAGACGGCGAAGTCAAAGAAGGCGGGCTAAGCTAAGCTGAAATAGATGGGCGGCATTGCCGCCCATCACGCTTCTCAGGGAGACCCCATGGCCCACGTCGTTGTATTCGATCTTGAGACCATCCCCGATCTGGAGGCCGTGTCGCGTGTCCATGGCGTTGATCCCCATGACGACGCTCAGGCTCAGGAGATCGTCGGCGAGAAGTTCTGCAAGCTGCCCCTGCACCGGATCGCCTGCATCGGTGCGCTGATCGCGGAGAGCAGCGACAATGGCTGGATCGTCCGCTCGCTCGGCGCCCCGCACATCGGCGACCGCAGTGAAGCCGACCTGATCGCCAGTTTTGCAGACCGCCTCAACGACCTGCGGCCCTGCCTCGTGTCGTTCAACGGAAGTGGCTTCGACCTGCCTGTGCTGCGCTACCGCGCCATGGTCAACCAGTTGTCCGCGCCGGGCCTGTATGCGCGCGGCTATTTCAAGCGGTACTCCGATGACGCGGTGGACCTGTGCGATGTCCTCGCGAGTTTCACCACCCAGGGCAAATGCAAGCTGGACGAACTCTCGCGCATCCTTGGCCTGCCCGGGAAACCGGACGGCGTCGATGGCTCCAAGGTTGCCGAGTACGTGGTCACGGGCCGCATTCAGGAAGTCGCGGACTACTGCGAAACCGACGTGGTGAACACGTACCGGGTCTGGCTGCGGTACGAATTCATGCGAGGCGCGCTGACCCAAGGGGCCTTCGAGCAAAGCGAGCGAAGCCTCTCCGATTTCATAGACGCCCGGTCAGCGGACAGACCCCATCTCGCCCCGTTTGCGAGGCCTTCCGCGTTGCCGGACGACGCCGCTGGGAGCGTATCGAATTAGGCAAGGTTTCAGCAGCACGGCGTGGGACTTGGCTTTCAGCCAAGTGCGGGCCGAAATCCGCAGCAGCCGGACTGGCCGCGTCCGAGTTGAACTTTGGGTCAACGCGTTGCTGAATGACGGAGACGACGAAGGCATGTTGTCGGACGTCGCCGCTTCGAACCTCATATCCCTTTCACGAGCGCGACTGGAACTGACCCGGCACCTAGTTGCGGTGATCGACGAGCGGCATCGGGTGTTGAAAAGGTATCCCGTGCTGGCCGTCTTGGCCGAAACTCATGGCTGGGAACCGGAGGCGCTAGGTCTGGCCTACCTTCGCCACCTGAGGCGGGATTTCGAAGCCGTCAGCGCGCCCCGTACAGGGCCAAAGCAGGCCGCGGGCAGCGCGGTAACCCTGAGCATTGTTGAGGGGCATCCTGAGGGTCCGTAGGGCGCAATGCACTAAGTTCTGGCCCGGGCCGTGAGTGGATCAGGATTGGCGCAGTTGGCTTGGCCCCGCAGTGGCTTAGGGCCAATGGCGGCTAGGGCCTTGATAGAGAGCCTGCCCGCCGTGCCAAATCGTCAAGCTGTGGCGCCGTTTGCCCTGCGCCGCTCAACACGCCCTCACGCATCTGGGGGTCGTTCAATTGATCGACCACGCCCACGCGAGCCAACACCTCTCCCCTGTTGCTGAACTTGATGGCGACTGCGCCACCGACAAGGATCATCGTCAGCGTTTTTTCGGGCTTCCCCCGGTAAGTGTCCTTGCTGTCGCAAACCACCATCTGCACCACGGCTTTGATGGCCTCATGGACACGCTGACGAGCTTCCAACTTCATCGCGGGCTCGTCGCTCTGGAGCGCATTCTGGACGCTCAGGACGCGCTTCATGTGTTCCGGCCCGCTGGTTGCCCCCTTGGCCACCCTCAGAGCGTCAACAGCGGCAGTCCTCTGCTTTCCGGCTGTTAGGAGCGCTTCGTTGATGCCGTCGTAGAGAGCCACAAGCGGAGTGGCGTCTTTGACCAACGCCATGCTGTTGGTGACGTTGGTGAGTTGTTCTTCCAGATCGGCAACCGCCTTATCCGCATCGGCCAGCGCTACTGTCGCCGCGAGGCTTTCGTCGGCTCGCTGGAAGAAGCGGTCATCGAGGGCGAGGTGGAGCATCTCTTGTAGCGCGGCAGCTTCGAAGTCTGCGAGCCGGTACAGGCTCCTGTCGCCACATCCCCGGCCCAGCGCCGCATTTGAACACCGCATATAACCCGGTGATTTCTTGTCGCTTGTGCCGCTATTGATGCCACGGACCATCACCACGTTGCCGTTGCATCCCGCGCAGCGCATCGCGCCCATGAACAGGTTGCCATAGGGGTTCACGTAGCGACGCCCGCCCGTACCTCGTCGGCTGATAATGCCGGCCCGTGCGCGGGCGACGAGATCAGCATCAACGATCCTTGGATAGTAGCCCACCACCCGGGCACCGTTCGGCTGCGTCCGGCTGGCGTAGTAGGGAATGAAGTCACCCTCAGCGCTCGGACCCTCAATCCACCGCTTCACGTGCGTCATGCTGATGCCGCCGCCTTGACGACCCCACGGCTTTACTCCCTCAGCGTTCAAGCGATTGACAATGCGCTCCAGTCCATCACCGGCTGCGCTCCATTCAAAGCAGCGCCGGATAACTCTTGCTCTCTCGTCGATGATCTTAAAGCTCGTGCCTTGGTCCCCTGCACCGAGGGCAACAGGCCGGAGCCAACCTGGGCATCCCTTAGTGAGCACCTCGCCGGACTTGGCTGCTTCATGTTTGGCGCGCCACGCGCTGCGAACGCGCGTGGCCTTCTGTTTGCTCTCATGGTGCGCCACCATGGCGTTCATAAGTAGGTCCATGATCACTATGAGGCTGTTGCCATCTTGAAGGGTCTCGCTGTCAAAGACCCTGCCCCCGTTTGCCACGACAATTTTCATGCCGTGGTCGGTGATGTCCTCCATCCAGCGCTGCGTCTTTCGCGGCAACTCCCGGCTCAGTCGGTCGAGGCGTTCAACTAGCAGGATTGTGCCATGCGGGTACTCGCCAGCACGGATGCGTTGTTCGAGTTTGCCGAGGTTGCCCTTGCTGATTTGCTCGCCCTTGTAGGCGCTGCGCCCGTGGTCTCCGATCGTCTCGATGACGGTCCAGCCTTGGGCTTCGGCGAACTGGGTACAGTCCGACAGCTGGCGCTCGATGGAGTCACCCTTCTCCTGCTTCTCAGTCGAAAACCGATAGTAAATTATGCAGTTAGGCAAGTTCGGCCCTCCGTCCGGGGCTTTTACACTGGACGGTAGGTAACTCCAACATGTTGCTCGATGGAGGTCAGGGCGCGGGAGGCGAACTCCAACTCGCGCTTCTGGCTCAGGCCCGGCGGATAGAAGACGCCCCGCCACGGCTCATAGGTCCAGCCGCCGATGCCGACGCGAATGGCGTGGGTCACCGCGGCCGGTTCCGCAACCGCTCCATCTCGCGCTGGACCTCTGCCTCATGGCTGCCCGACAGGGCCATCCAGACCGAGACGACGTGGGAGACCAGGCCGATGCCCCAGCCCAGAAGCGGCCAGAAGGCCCACTCGATCCCGCCGCCCGTGAACCCGTCCAGGGCGAACAGGCCGGCGTTGACGATGACATAGACGACCAGATGCGCCTGCACGCTGCGCTTCGCCGCCACGCGGCGTTCGGCCTGTTCCCGCAGCTTGACGTCGACGTCGGTCATCGCGAACCCCTCCCCTCGGATCCGGGCAGGATGCCATGGCGCGGGCACCGCCGGTAGAGGTCCCGCGCCGATGCGAGCGGCTTCTGCCCGCCCGTCAGGGCGAGGTGAACGCCGCCTCCGTCCGCGCCTCGGCCGCCTTCATGCCGGGCCTGTACACCAGCCAGATCACGGCGAAGGCCACGGCCACGAGGGCCAGCGAGACCCCCATGACGACCATCATATGCCGCCCGCCGCGGCCCTGTTTGGCGCGGGTCTCGGTGATGACCTCGCCCTGGCCTTCGGGATGGGGGACGGTGTGCGGAGGGATCGGATCGCTCATGTCCGATCAATGCCAGGCCGGGCCGGACGTTCCCGATCAGTAGGCGAAGTCGCGATAAAGCCGCGAAAGGTCGCGATCCCAGTCGCCGTGATACAGGTCCAGCAGGCGCTCGGCAGGCGTCATGCCCGAGTCGGCGATGTCTTCCAGCTCCGACAGATAGCCACGCTCGTCGACCATGCCGCCGCTGAACCGGGCCCGGCCCTTCAGCCCCTGTTTGGCGATCGTGACCAGGTCGACGGCGACGTCGCGGACGCTGCGGCCGGCCACCTGCGCCTTCAGACCCAGGCGGGTGACGTCGCGGCGCAGGCGCTCGTGGTCGTCGATGTCCCAGTCCTTGCACAGGTCCCAGGCGGCGGTCAGGGCCGCGTCGTCATAGAGGACGCCGATCCACAGGGCCTGAAGCGCGCAGATCCGGCTCCAGGGCCCGCCGTCGGCGCCGCGCATCTCCAGATAGGCCTTCAGCCGCACTTCGGGGAACAGGGTCGTCAGGTGGTCGGCCCAGTCCTTCTTCGTCGCCCGGTCTCCGGGCAGATCGTCAAGGCCCCCCTCCATAAAGCGCCGGAAGGACCGGCCGGACAGGTCGACATATTTCCCGTCCCGCTTGGCGAAATACATCGGCACGTCGAGGGCATAGTCGACGTAGCGCTCGAAGCCGAAGCCGTCGGCGAAGACGAAGCCCAGCATGCCGGTGCGGTCGGGATCGGTGTCGGTCCAGACATTGGCGCGGGCCGAGAGGAAGCCGTTGGGCGCACCTTCCGTGAACGGAGAATTGGCGAACAGGGCGGTGACGACGGGCTGCAGCGCCAGGGAGGTCCTGAACTTCCTGACCATGTCGGCCTCGGAAGAGAAGTCGAGGTTGGACTGGATGGTGCAGGTGCGCAGCATCATGTCGAGTCCGAGGTTCCCCCTCTTCGGCATGTAGGCGCGCATGATGTCATAGCGGCCCTTGGGCATCACCGGCACATCGGCCCGGGTCCACATCGGGTCGAAGCCGACCCCGAGGAAGCCGAGGTTCAGCTGGTCGGCGACCTGTTTGACCTCCATCAGATGACGGCCTGTCTCGTCGCAGATCTCGTGCACGTCCTTCAACGGAGCACCCGACAGTTCGAACTGGCCGCCGGGCTCCAGCGAGATGGAGGACGTCAGGCCGTCGGGCGTGGCACGTTCCAGGGCGATGACATGGCCGCCTTCGCGCACCTCCGCCCAGCCGAACCGCGTCAGGCCGTCCAGCATGGCCTGGATGCCGTTCGGGCCCTCATAGGCCGGACGGCCCAGGGTCGATTTGTCGAAGCCGAACTTCTCGTGCTCGGCGCCGATGCGCCACTGGTCGCGCGGCTTGGCCCCTCGCGACAGGGCCTCGATCAGGTCGGCCTTGGTCAGCGGCGCGTCGGTCATGCGGTGATCAGCCCTTCAGGTCGCCGCGAGATGGGCGAAGTGAGCGCCGCCCGCAAGGGGCCGGTCAGCGCGCCCAGTCGCCTGCTGCCGCCTGCCACAGGGTCAGGGCCGCCGTGGCCGCGGTGTCGGCGCGCAGC
>VYLI01000025.1_pt1 | contig 21141 bp, 17 predicted proteins | sample 5109511 | NCBI WGS metagenome assembly VYLI01 (sample SAMN12291808, study PRJNA351875) | freshwater metagenome | isolation source: freshwater lake | place: USA: Michigan, MSU1 Lake | collected 2011-08-19
GGCCAGGCCGAAGCGCCGCCCCGGGCCGGCGCCGCCGCCCTGTTTCTGAGCCGGCCGGTGCGCCTCGCGCTGGCCCTCGGGCTCGTCGTAGCCTGCGCGCAGCAGATCACCGGGGTGAACGCCATCTACTTCTACGCCCCCATCGTGTTCGAACAGACCGGCGTCGGCGTCGACGCGGCCCTGCTGAACGCCTCGCTCATGGGGGTCGTGAACGTGGCCTTCACCGTCCTGGCCATGGTCCTCGTCGACCGGGTCGGGCGCAAACCGCTTCTGCTCATCGGCCTCGCCGGGGTCGCGGTGAGCACCCTGCTGGTGGCCTTCGCCTTTTCCCAGGCGCACTACGTCCTGACCCCGGAGGCCATAGGGCTGGCCGGCTCCGAGGTTCAGAAGCTCGACCTCTCCGCCCTCCATGGCGTGGTCTTCTCCTCGGACGTCAGCTTCAAGACGGCGCTCACGGAGACCCTGGGGGTGGAGGCCTTCCGTCAGCACCAGAGTGAACTCCTGCGCGCAGGAACCCGGATGAACGCCGGCCTGATCCTCTTCGGGATCCTGCTCTTCGTGGCCAGCTTCGCCGTCTCCCTGGGTCCGGTGACCTGGGTGTTCCTGTCGGAGATCTTTCCGGGAGAGGTGCGCGGAGCGGCCATCGGACTGGTGGCCTTCATCAACGGGCTTGTGAGTTTCCTGGTGCAGCTGCTCTTTCCAGTAGAGCTGGCGCAGCTTGGAGTTGCGGCAACCTTCGCGATTTACGGCGTGATCGCTGCCTTGTTCTTCATCGCCATCGCCGCACTCGTGCCGGAGACGCGCGGCCGGCAACTTGAGGCGTCCGAGTGACGCCCGTGAATCGAGCGGCGGAGCAGACCGCGGCTTCCGTCTCAGGGGAGGGACACGATGGCACTGGAAATGATCGACCTCGCGATCATCGCGACATATGCGGTCTCGCTGTTTCTGATCGCCAATCTGGTGAGCCGGGAAAAGCCTGGTCATGAAAAGAGCGCGGAAGATTACTTTCTCGCCGGCAAGGCTCTGCCCTGGTGGGCCGTCGGTGCTTCACTGATCGCGGCAAACATATCGGCCGAACAGATCATCGGTCAGTCCGGCCAGGGCTACGTCGTGGGCCTGGCTATCGCAGCATATGAATGGCAGGCCGCCATCGTGCTGCTGATTGTGGCGAAGTACTTCCTGCCGGTCTTCCTCCAGCGCGGCATCTATACGATGCCACAATTTCTCGAGCAGCGCTTCGGCGGGTCGGTCAAGTCGATCATGGCGGTGTTCTGGATCATCCTCTACACGGCTGTGAACCTCACGGCCGTGCTTTGGCTGGGCGCTATTGCGATCAATGCCGTGACGGGTTTGGCGGTATGGCCAGCCATGGCCGCGCTGGCGGCGTTCGCCGTGGTCTATTCGGTCTATGGCGGCCTCAAAGCCGTTGCCCTCACGGACGTCATTCAGGTGGTCGTCCTGATCGCCGGCGGCCTCGTGATCACCTGGGTGTCCTTGTCCCTGGTTTCTGACGGTGCCGGCCCTGTTGCAGGGTTCTCAACCCTGCTTGGAGAGATCCCCGGTCACTTCAACATGATCCTCACGGCCGACCATCCCGGCTATTCCAACCTGCCGGGCATCTGGACGCTGCTGGGCGGGTTGTGGGTACTGCATTTCTCCTACTGGGGCTTCAATCAGTACATTATCCAACGCGCACTCGGTTCCAGGAGTCTGGCCGAGGCTCAGAAGGGGCTGGCGTTCGCAGCGGCGCTCAAGCTGCTAATGCCTGTGATCGTGGTCGTGCCGGGCATCGCCGCCCTCTACCTCGCCCAGAACGGGATGCTGGACGGGGACCGGCTCTCGGCCCAGCCCGACAGCACCTACGGGGTCCTGATGACGCTCGTGCCGGCCGGTTTTCGCGGTCTGGTCTTCGCCGCGCTTATCGCCGCGATCGTGTCTTCGCTGGCTTCGATGATGAACTCCATCTCGACCATCTTCACCATGGACATCTACCGTTCGATCCGTCCGAACCATCCTGATCGCCATTATGTGGCAGTCGGCCGGGTCACGGCTTTCACCGCCATGCTGATCGCGCTGGTTTTGGCCCAGCCCTTCCTCGGTGGGTTCGAGAGTGCTTTCCAGACGATCCAGGAGTACACGGGCTTTGTCGCACCGGGCGTCGTAGCCGTGTTCCTCCTGGGCCTTTTCTGGAAGCGGATGAATACAGCCGGCGCCTTCGCCTTGCTGATCAGTTCAGTGGGCCTGTCCTTCCTGTTCTGGCTTCTGGCCAATCCAGCTGCTGTGGGTGGAGCCGGAGCGGGCGTGCTTGGCGCGATGGGGTTGGAGGAGATGGCCTTGCCGTTCGTGATCCGCATCTGGATCGTGTTCCTCGCCTGCCTGCTGATCGGCACGGCGGTTTCCCTGATCACAGGGAAGCCGGCTGCGGGCCGGCCGATCGATCTCGCCGTTGTCGGGTTCGCAACCGGACCCGTCTTCAACATCGCGGCGGCACTGATCATTTTCGTGCTCGTCTCGATCTACTTCGTCTTCTGGTAGGTGAAGAGCGATCAAGACATACAGGGCCGTCTCCGGGTGCTGGAAGGCTAACGCTTAAGGGTCTCCGGCAAATCGTCATAAGCCGCTGTCCGGGATGATGTTTCTTGCAGCCGGTTTCGTTCATGCGCCAGCGGCTTCCGGCCGATGTGATCCGGCGCGCTGTTTGGTTGTTCTTTCGGTTCAGCCCCATCTGCTACTCGCTCGCCGGGCAGGCTGACGAGAGACTGCAGGCGCTGCAGGGGGTTACGGGCAGGCAGACTGGTCGATGTGTCCGTTCAGACCTGCCTAGCGGGCGGGTGCCGAACAGGGCAGGGCGAGAACGCGGCGAGCTATCAGGGCTTCATGGGCGATGTCGTACGGAGTCGTGACCGGTGTCGTCTCGCATCGGATCGTCAACGGCCCTACGCCCGGCGCGGCGATGACAGCCTGTTCAACCAGCGGCGCACCCAGAACATAGCGGCTGCTTGAGGGTTCGGCGGGATAAAGACCGAGGGTGGCGAAGACGTACCACGCGCCCATCTGACCCGCGTCGTCGTTGCCGATCACCCCGTTGGGCTGGTCCAGATAGAAGCTCTCGGCGATGCGGCGCACCAGTGCGTGGCCGGTCTCGGGCCGATCGGTTAGACCGTAAAGCCAGGCGACATGGTGGCTGGGTTCATTACCGTGGGCGTACTGGCCGATCATCGCCTCCTGACCCAGGAAGGCCGCGCCCTCGGTGGGCGGTAGTCCGAAGAAGAAGGTGTCCAGTTTCTCCACGAAGGCGGCCGGGCCGCCCAAGGCGTCGCGGAGCCCCTCGGCATCGAAGAGAGCCGGGGTCCAGAGGTACTGCCAGGCGTTGGCCTCGGTGTAGTCGCCAGGATTATTGAGCGGCGAGGTGGGCTTCAGGGGATCGAACGGCGTGCGCCAACGGCCCTCGCTATCGCGTCCCCGGGGCAGCCTCGTCTCCGGATCGATCAGGGTGCGCCACGTCCGGCTGCGCGCGGCGAAGCGGTCGGTGATCTCATCACGGTCCAGCGCGCGGGCGAACCGCGCAAGGGCGTCGTCGCCGATACCCGCCTCCAGCGTGCGCGACACGGCCTCGCCCTCGACGCGGTCGAAGGGCAGGTACCCATAGCGCTCCAGGATCGACCACTCCGACAGATGATGGTCTTCGGTCTGGGTGCGGATCATGGCATCGAGCGCTCGATCGGGGTCGAAGCCGCGAAACCCCTTGGCCCAGGCGTCGGCGATGATTGGCAGGGCGGGCTCGCCGATCATCGTGCCGGTCTCCCCGCCCCAGATGGTCCACATCGGCAGGCGCCCGGCCGCGTCGGCGTGGTCCAGCAGGCTGTTGACGAAGTCGTCCACCCGCTCGGGCGCGACCAGGGTGAACAACGGATGCGAGGCGCGGAACGTGTCCCAAAGAGACAGAGTCGAATAGCGCGGCCCGTCCGCGTGGCGAATCTCGCCGTCTGGACCCCTCCACCGGCCGTCTGCGTCTGTGATCAGGCTGGGGTGGATCAGCGCTCGGTAGAGCGCGCTGTAGAAGATCCGCTTCTGGGCATCCGGCGCCTCGATCCGGATGCGCGACAACATCGCCTCCCAGGCACCGGCGGCCTCCGCCAGCGTTTGGTCGAAGGGGCGGTCCCGCTCGGACTCAAGATTGCGCCGCGCACCCGCAACATCGGTCGTGGACAGGGCGGCCCGCGCCTCAAGCTTGCGATCGTCGCCGACGTCGAAGCCCAGCAGATATCGATCCGCGAGATCTCCCGCTCGGGGTTCCAGTCGCCGTGCCTCGACGACGGGGCGATCGAACTCAACCACGAAGGCCACGGTGCGGGTCGTCCAGTTGTGTCGCCGCGAGACGCCCTCGACCCCGTTCTCCGTCACGCGAGCTTCCGACGCCAGGACGGGCTGCAGGTCCAGAAAGTTCAGGCCGTGCTGCAGATCGACCAGCACCCACACGCGGCCAGGGCGCGCGAAGGTGTAGCGGTGCTGGGCGACGCGCTCGCCGGTGGTCAGCTCCACCCGCACGCCGTTGTCGGCCAGCTCCACGGTATAGTAGCCGGGCCGCGCGCTCTCGGTGGTCTTGTCGTAGGTGCTCGCCATGTCCTCGCGCGGCTCCAGGCCCGGCTGCAGCAGGACGTCGCCCAGCTCCGGAATGCCGGTGCCGCTCGCGCGGGTCTGGGAGAAGCCCAGGATGCGCGGTGCGCGATACTGGTAACCCGAGGTGTAGTCCCAGCCCCGATCCGCATTGTCCGGTCCGGGCTGCACCATGCCGAATGGCCAGGCCGGACCAGGGAAAGTGTGGCCGGTGCCGTCAGTGCCTATGAAGGGGTTGACGAAGGACGTCAGCGGTTGCGCCGCGACCGGCGCGCCGACACTCAAGAAGATGCAGCCGATGATGAACGCCAGGGTGGAGCGCATGGTCATCCTCCGTCCGTCTACCTGTCGATCCTAGGGCGGAGCGGAAGTCGGCGCAGGCACTATCCTGTTGCGGCGACGAGCCAAGGCTGTAACTTTCTTGTCATGGCCCGCGCCCCCCTCTGCGAACCCGTCCGGCTGGCTCCAGGGGCGGCCTTGCGGGTCGAGACGGTAGCGCTAGGCCCACAGTCGCCCGCGAACGCCCGGCTGAACCACTTCCACGATCTGGCCGAGATTGTCCTGTTCGAGCGCATCGGAGGCCAGCTGATCCTGGGCGAAACTCCCGTCGAGCTTTCAGACGGCATGGCGGTCTACATACCCCCGCTGGCCTATCACGATTTCGCCCTCGCGCCCGGGGCCAAGGCCTGGAGATTGATCCAGTTCGACCCGACCCTGAAGCGCGGGGGCGTCACGGTGCCGACCGTGCCCGTGGCCGCGCGTCCCGGAGCACCCGCCTGGACCGCGCTGATCGCTCTGTCGAGCTGGCTGGCCGACGGCGCTGCGGCGACGCCCGGAGCGGCGGCCGGGCTGGAGACGATGTTGTGGATCATCCGGGACCTGCCGCACCTCCCGGCCGCTCAGGGCGTCGAAGGTCCTGAACGCTTCCGCGCGCTGGTGGCGCGATTGCAGGATGATCCCCGCGGTGCGCCCGACCTGACCGGCGCGGCGACCCAATGCGCCCTCTCGCCGGCTTACTTCTCCCGCCGTTTCCAGGCTGCGTTCGGTGTGGGCTACGCAGCTTACGTGGAAGGCCTGCGGCTCAACCGGGCGGCGCGCAGACTGCTGGAAGAGGCCGCGCCGGTCTCATCCATCGGCTACGACGTCGGTTTCGAGTCCCCATCCTATTTCACCGAGCGGTTCCGGCGTCGGTTCGGGACGACGCCGTCGGAATTCCGCGCCCGCGCCGAGCGCTGAACGCAAGGAGGTGACAGGTGTTCGCCGGGCCGGCTGCAGCGCCGGGTGGTGCCCGGCTGAAGGCATCGGGCTTAGGCTGCTGCCATGACCGAGACCCTCGACACCCCCCTGCATCTCTCGCCCGAGCTGATCGCGGCTTACCGCGAGACCGGGTACCTGCGCCTCGCCGACGCCCTGCCCGCCGGTGAGCTGGAAGCCTACGGCACGGAGATCACGCGGCTGACGCTGGAGCTGAACACCCAGACCAAGCCGCTGGAGGAGCGCTCCACCTACGACCGCGCCTTCCTGCAGGTGATGAACCTGTGGCGTCACTCCGAAATCGTTCGACGCTTCGTGTTCGGCCGGCGTCTCGCTGGCGTGGCGGCGCAGCTGATGGGAGTCGAAGCCGTGCGGCTCTATCACGATCAGTCGCTCTACAAGGAACCGTCCGGCGGCTTCACCCCGGCCCATGCGGACCAGTACTACTGGCCTTTCGCCTCGGACCGCTGCGTGACCGTCTGGGCTCCGCTCCAGCCCGTCCCGATCGAGATGGGCCCCCTGGCCTTCTTCGCCCGCAGTCATCGCGAGGCCTTCGGCCGCGACCTGGAGATTTCCGACGAAAGCGAGCAGCTGATCACCGAGGCGATGCAGGCACGCGGCTTTGCGCTGGACGAGACCGCATATGCTCTGGGCGATGTCAGCTTTCATGCCGGCTGGACCTTCCACCGGGCCGGACCGAACCACAGCGACCGGCCACGCTCGGTGATGACCATGATCTACATGGACGCCGACATGAGGGTGATCGCGCCGAGCAATGCCATGCAGGCGGGTGATCTGGCCCAATGGATCCCGGGCGTGAAGCCCGGCGAGGTCGCCGCGTCCGAGATCAACCCCGTCGTCTGGGCCGCGGACAATACTGCTGCGGCCCCGGCATAAGACTGGCACCGAACTCGCCCAAAGGCGGCCTCAGGGGCTGATCGTCCCCGACATCCGGCTGCGCTGGGCGGCCGGATGTTCGTTTACCTGACAAGCGAGACCAGCGCGTCGTCGAGGATCTTCGCACCCCCCGGCGGCCCGCCTCCAAATGACCAGTCGGCGGGTCCGGGACCCAGGGTCACATAGGCACCCTCGCCGGCGATGTCCCAGGTCGTGACATAGATGCTGACCCTATCCCAGGAGCGGACGCCAAAGTCCGAACCGTCATAGATGAGGGTGATGACGCCCTTGTCTCGATCCACCGACACGCTGGGAGCGCCGGCGAACCGCTCGCCGGCGCGGCTTGCGTCTGCCCCCTCGGCCGAGAACATCGTGTTTCCCCAGCCGAAGATGACGTTGCCGATGTCCCAGTCGCGCTCTTCGGCCATCGCAGCGTTCAACTGCGGCAGGGTCGTCGTCCCGCGTCGCTCCGCGAGATCGAAGAAGATCGAAAAGGCGACATTGTCGAAACCTACAGGCGGGAGCCACTCCGCGGTGACGTTCGCCATCGTCAGCTCAAGCCGCAGGATGTCGCCGCCGGCGGCGACCGCCACGCCGAGGATATCCTTCTGATCCTGCGCGTTGGGCTGCCGCAGATCGATGTAGGACCCTGTCGGGCCGATGTCGTCCCCACGCGGATCGGTGAGCGAAGCCGTCGATGACGGCGTTTCGACCGCTGTTGCCAGCTCGAGCCGTCTCGAAACCTGACCTGTCGCCGGGTCATAGGCGACGAGGAAGAACTCTTCCGAGCCGAGGTTCTCGACGGGGTAGTCCAGGCGCCAGCGGCCGTCCGGCCCGGTCGGGACCGCGATCGCATCGCCCACCTTGCCATTCTTGACGAGCAGGATTTCGCCAGCACCGGCCAGCTCGCCTGCGAGCCCAAAGATCGTGGTGAAGGGCGAGCCGGGCGTCGAGGTCAGACGCAGATCGAGGGGCGGAGCATCGGCCCCGTGGGCGTCCCCCTCGGCCGAGTTGTCGAGCACAAGAAAGGCGCGCGGCGGCAGGATCGCGGTCAGGGCACCGCCGCGGATCTGCAGCGGCCCTTCGAAGTTCATGGCGAAAACCTTTCGGGCCTCCCCGTCGCGAGCCCCGGGAAGTCCGAGACGGTCGATCAGGATTGGCTGGTCGGAGGTATTGAACAGGACGTCGAGCGTTTCCCCTTCCTCAGTGCGGCGGAATGCGAGAAGGCCGGACTCGTGCGGATTGGCACCGAGCACCTCGAAACTGCCGCGCCTCAGGGCTGGATGGCTCTTCCGCAGGTCGGCAAGCGCGGCGAGGAAGCGGTAGAGATCTGTATCGGTGTCGTAGTGATCCTTTTCGGCGAGATAGCCGCCGGCGAACATGGCCTGTCGGGTTTCGGTGAAGCCCTGGTCCGAGCCCTGATAGATCGTCGGAATACCCGGCACGGTGAAGATCAGACCGAAGGCCTGCTTGAACCCGTCGACCGACCCGCTCGCCAGGAAGCGCGCGACGTCATGATTGTCGACGATCGTGGGCACTATGTAGGGGTCCGGAAAGGTCGCCATATGCTGCTCCAGACGGTAGGCGAGCTGTGCCGCCGGCTGCCCCTGGGCGAACACCGACTTGATCTCCTGCTTCAGCGGAAAGGAAATCACTGACGGCAGGACCGGCCTGCCGGGCTGGTCCAGGTACCGCGCCAGCGCCTGTTCTCCGGCCTTCTCGTAGGGCTGCGAGTAGTCCAGGACCTCGCCGAAGATCAGGAAGTTGTCCCTGCCGGTCGAAGCGGCGCGTGCGAGGATGCCGTCCTCATCCGCGACGAAACGGCTGAAGAACTCGGGTTCGACATAGCGGACCGTATCTATGCGAAGGGCGTCGATCCCGGCCTTTTCGATCCAGTCGCCGTAGGTGCGCTTGAAGGCGTCGATGACGAGGGGGTTGGTCGTGTTGATGTCGGCGAGGCCGCCCAGCTGCCAGGTGAACTGGCGGTCGCCCAGGTCTCGAAAGTCCGTGATCGTCGGCGTCCAGTTGTAGATGCCGGCTGCGAAGTGGTCGGGATTGTTGCGGTCGATCATGTCGAAAGGCGACTGCGACGGCGTGGCTTGGCGGGCGTCGGGCGACTGGACCAGCCGAAAGTTCCGGGCGGTGTCGGCGGGATCGTAGTCGCCGTCGTAGGTGAAAAAGTTCCCCGTGTGATTCACGACGATGTCCTTGATCAGGTACATGTCGCGACAGTGGAGAGCGCTGCTCAGTGCGCGATAATCGTCAAGCGTGCCGAAGTGCGGATCGACCTGGGAAAAGTCGAGGGCATAGTAGCCGCTGTAGCCGGTGAAGTCCGACCCTTGGCTCGTCCACTGGTTAAGCACGATCGGGGTCAGCCAGACTGCTGTGGCACCGAGCCCCTGGATGTAGTCGAGATGCTGGGTCAGGCCCCGAATATCGCCGCCGCTGAAGGCGTGCTCCCGGGACGGGTCGTATTCGCCTTCGCCCTGGTCGTTGTTCGTCGGATCACCGTCGGCGAACCGGTCGGTAAAGGCGAAGAAGATGATCTGGTCTCGCCAGTCGGGCGACGGCACGTCGATGAGGAGAGGTCCGCCGTCGCTGCAGACCGGCGGGGACGAAGGGGCGGAAGGCCCATCGGCATCTTGCGACGCCGCGGGCTCGCTGGAAACGAGCAGGGCGGCGACGAAAGCCAGGCCGGTCGATCGCGAAACCATCCTGGACATCGCCTCAGACCTTGCCCGGCAGAACCGGCTCGGCGGACCCGCCTGCGCGCTCCAGCCGCATCTTGCGAAGTTCCCGTTCGATCCTCTCCAGCAGGGTCCGATCGAGCTTGTAGAGCGTCATGCAGGCCGCCGCGCCGAGAAGAAGCAAGCCCGGCGCGATCCAGGTGATGATCTTTAGGCCGACCAGCGCCTGGGCGCTCTGTTCCGCGTTGGCCGCGAAGCCCGTCGATGCAAGGACATAGCCCGGGATCGCGGCGCCCAGGCCGCTGCCCAGCTTGAGGATGAACAGGGAGCTCGACACCGTCAGACCGGCGGTGTTGCGGCCCGTTCGCCACTCGCCGAACTGCACGCAGTCGGTGAACATGGCGAACAGGAGCGTCAGGGCGACGCCGAAGGTCATCATCCCCAATCCATGCAGCACGAGTGCGGGCGCGAATTGGTCGGCGGTGAGGAAGAAGCCCGCGATCAACAGCACTCCGTGGATTGCATTCACGCCGATCATCAGCCGGATCTTGCCGAACCGTCGGGTCAGGCTCGGCGCCGACAGCGTTCCCAGGATCTGACCGATGACGCCCAGGGTGATGAAGACCGAGAACCGGTCCATCCACAGGAACACCGGCCCACCCACATCGGCGGGTCCGCCCGTCATGAAATACTTGAGATAAAGCGCCAGCGATCCGAGACGCGTGCCCAGTCCGACGACGAGCAGGACGCCGCCGATCGAGAGCACCACCCAGGATACGTTCGAAAAAAGAGCGCGCAGGTCGTCCTTGACCCGCGAGGTTTGCGCTTCCTGCGGTGCCGTCCGCTCGCGGGTCGTCGCGAAGGTGACTAGGGTCAGTGTCACGGCAGCGACGCCGAACAGGATCGACGCCCAGAAAAACCCCCTTGCCTCGTCTCCGGCCCCGATCCAGTCGACCAGCGGCCTTGCCGTGGCCCCGACCACCAGCGTGCCGAGACCCGCGAAGATGAAGCGATACTGGGTCGCCTTGGTCCGCTCGCTCGCGCTGGGCGAGATCACCGCGAGCAACGCCGAATAGGGAACATTGACCAGCGTGTAGCCGAGCATCGCCAGCGAATAGACGATGTAGGCGTAGATGAGCTTGCCGTTGTCGGAAAGTTCGGGGCCGGCGAAGACCAATATGGCCGTCAGGCCGTAGGGCAGGGCGCCCCACAGCAGATAGGGCCGATAGCGCCCCCAACGCGAACGGGTCCGGTCGGCGAGCAGTCCGACTGCCGGATCGGTGATGGCGTCGATGATCTTTGTCAGCAGCAGCATGGTCGCGACCGCCGCCGGCGCCAACCCGTAGACATCCGTCAGGAAGTAGAGGGTGAAGAGACCGAAGAACCCGAGATACAGGTTCGCCGCCATGTCCCCGACACCGTAGCCGACCTTCTCAGTCGCGCTCAGGCGCTCGTCGGCGCGCCCGAAATCCTCCGCCATGTCTCCCTCCCGCCGGTGATGGACTATTCTCGCCTCGGCGCTGATCGGCCGATCGTGTCGAAGAACTTCAGCGTCCGCACGAATGCGCTCGACCAGTAGTCCCAGTTGTGGCCGCCGCTGAGCGGCTCGTAGCGATGGTCGATCCCGGCGCGGGTCAGCCGGTCGGCGAGCCGCTCGACGCTCGGCCTCAGCACGTCCGCATCGCCGCAATCGAACCGGATCGGCGGCGTCGCCCCGGCCCGCGCGGCATAGAGTTCGGCGATCGAGACCGGCACCGTCGGCTCTGTCGCGTCGGCTAACAGGTCTTCACTCGTGAAGTGTCGAAAGTCCTCGGAATCGCAGATCGGCGAATGGGCGCTGACTGCGCGGAATGTGTCAGGATGAAGCGCGCCCAGCCGCAGGGCGCCAAAGCCGCCCATGGACAGTCCAGCGAGATAGATCGGAGAAGCGGCGCTCATTTGCGGAATCCGCGAGCGAGCCAGCTTGATCACGTCGTCGGCGATCCAGTCGCCGAAACGCCCGGAGGCGCGGTTCAGATAGCCCGATCCGTCGCCGCTAAGCCCATCGCTCGGCATCACGAGGGCGAAGTCACCGATCTCGCCACTCGAGCGCAGCCGCTGATAGATCCGGTGCGCGCCGCCTTGAAACGCCCAGGACCATGCGCCGCCATAGACGCCGTGCAGCAGAACGATCACGGGAAGATCGTTGCTCGGGCAAAGGGCATTGTAGATCACCACGTCGGCGCGGCGCCCCAGTGCGGGCGAGCGGACCGTGCAGAAGCTGAAGCCCTCCGGTGCGAGGTCGGCGTCCGAAACTTCCAGAGTTGAAAAGCCGGTCATGCCGCGCAGCCCTGGCCGGTATGGGGATGGAGCACCGCCTTGGCGACGCGCCCCGCGGCGAGGTCGTCGATCGCGGCCCCGAGCTCGGCCAGGGGATAGGCGCGGGAGATCATTCGATCGAGCGCCAGAGCACCTGAAAGATAGTGGCGTTGAAGAAGCGGAAAGTCGCGATCCGGGTCGCACTGCCCGTAGAGCGGATTGATGTAGGTCTTGTCCCATTCGAACAGGGTGCAATCGAAGGGCACAGTCTGCTCGACCCCGCTGACCTGGACGGCCGTGCCGCCGTGCCGGATCAGCGCGAGCGGTGCCGGTGCCAGGGCCGGGACGCCGGTGCATTCGAAGGCGAAGTCCGCGCCGCCCGGGATGACGGCGTTCAGGCTCTCGCTCAGCTGAGACAAACCGGGTTGAGCGGGATCGCTGAGCACCGTGTGCGTGGCACCGAACGCGCGTGCTCGCGCGAGCCGGTCCTCGGCGATGTCGATGGCGACGATCCTGTCCGCGCCGGCGATCAGGGCGGTCTGGATGACGTTGAGGCCGATCCCCCCGCAGCCGAGCACCGCGACCGACGCGCGGGGCGGGACCCTGGCCGCGTTCATCACCGAGCCGAACCCCGTCATCACCGCACAGCCCATGATCGCCCCCGCCTCGAACGGGACCTTGGCGAGCAGCGGCTGACAGGCGTCCTCCACCACCATGGCGAGCTCGGCCATCGTTCCGAGGTTGAACGCGCTCTGGACCGGTCCTCCGCGATATCGCACCGCTGTCGCTCGCGGCTTGCCGGACCGGCCGTCGCCGTTGGCGGGAGAGCTGATTTCGCACAGCGGCATGAGACCGCGCTCGCACATGGCGCAGGTCCGGCAGGGGATCGCCCAGTTCAGGACCACCCGATCGCCGACGCGCAGGCGCGTGACGTCTGCCCCGACTGCTTCCACCACGCCGGCCCCTTCGTGTCCCACGATGAAGGGGCCTTTCCACGTGCGGATCGCGTCCACGTCGGTGTGGCAAAGCCCGGCGGCCATGATGCGGACGGCGACTTCCCTGCCCTCTGGTCGCGCAATCTGGACGTCGGACATCGCAAAGCCTCCCTGGCCGTCCGCGACGATCGCGTTGCAGGTCCGCGGCCAGGGCTCATTGTTCTGACGCGGCTCAGTCATGAAGCTTTGGAGGGGAGAGGTCGTTCGTGGAGTCGCCGAACGACATGCGCAGTTGCGAACTCATTGATGACGAGCGGCGCGGCGATTGTGTGTGGCATGGCCTCGCGCGTCCGGAAAACTCTACCGGGCGAGACCCTAGCTGAACGCGGCAGCGGCGGTCCCTTCGAAATCCTATCGCATTCTTGTCACCCGACCGTCTCAGATGGCTGGCGACCCTTGTGGTGGAGCCGAAGGGATCGAATGGCGCAGGAAGGCTGAAGGCCAATGATCAGGATGCCCGGAGCGCTCCGGAAAACGGCTCGATCAGCAATGCGCCGTCTTCATGTCTCAGACCTCCGACCATCACGTCGGCCGGCACCGCCATCTCGATGGGGAGCGACATTGCAACGGGACGGTCGGTGAAATTGACGCTGCACCATGCTGCTGCTCCGCCTGCAGTTCGGCGGACAAGAAGGAGCGTATCCGGGGGCGAGGCAAGAAACTCGATCGACCCTCGCAGCAAGGCTGGGCTGGAGGACCGCAACTGCATGACTCGGCGGAATAGGTTCAGGATACTGGCGGGGTCGTCTTCCTGTATCGCGACCGCCAGGCTGTGGTGTTCATCGCCGAGCGGCAGCCAGGGCTCCCGGGTCGAGAAACCGCAGAGCGGGTCGCCCGCCGACCAGGGCATAGGCGTGCGGGCACCATCGCGCTGGCTGCCGTTCGGATAGTTGGCGATGCACTCGGGATCGACCAGCCGTTCGAAGGGTATGTCGACCTGAGGCAGGCCGAGTTCCTCGCCCTGGTAGATGAAGATCGTCCCGCTCAGCGACGCCTGCAACAACAGGAGCAGCCGTTCGATCCGGCCTTTCGGCGCGGCCATGTTGCGCCATCGGCTCGCGACCCGCGCGCAGTCGTGGTTCGAGAACGCGAACCCCGGGTATCCGGCGTCGGGGTCACCGCTCCACCGTTCAACGACGGATCGGATGTGAGCTGCGTCAAACTCAGAGGCACCGATGAAGTCGAAGCTGTAGGCGGAAGAGAGCCGCTTCGAACCCGAGGTGTAGTCGACCATCGTCGTGTGTGGATCCGATCCGCCGACCTCCGCGACCGTGAAGAAGTCCTCCCCGGCTGCGCTTCGGAACTCGCCGGCCAGCCGTTCGATCAGCGGGATCATTTCGGGCTGTGACATGCTGTAGATATGTCGTTGCATGTCGAACGGACGGGACGCCTCAGAACTCGCTGGGCAGGGGGGGTTGTCGCGCAGCCGCCGATCGACCATGCCCAGGTTGAGCGCATCGAGGCGGAAGCCGTCGACCCCGCGTCCGATCCAGAACTTCCCGACGTCGACCAATGCGTCGACGACTGCGGGATTGTGAAGGTTGAGCGTCGGCTGCTGCTTCAGAAAGTGGTGGAGGTAGTACCGCCTTCGCCGACTGTCCCAGGTCCAGGCCGGGCCGGAAAACACCGACTGCCAGTTGTTGGGCGGCGACCCGTCGTCCCGGGGGTCGGCCCAGACGTACCAGTCCGACATCTCACCCGATGGCGATCCGCGGCTTGCCGAGAACCAGGGATGGAGGTCCGACGTATGGCAGTAGACTTGGTCGATGATGACTTTCAGACCCAGCGTATGGGCACGCGCCACCAGCGCGTCGAAGTCGCCCAGTGAACCGAAGATGGGATCGACGGCGCGATAGTCGGAGACGTCGTAGCCGAAGTCGACCATCGGCGAGGTGAAGAAGGGAGATAGCCAGATCCCGTCCAAATTCAGGCTTGCGATGTAGTCGAGCTTTTTCGTGATGCCCGGCAGATCGCCGATGCCGTCGCCATTCGTATCGAGAAAGCTTCTCGGATAAACTTGGTAGATCGCGGCTCCATGCCACCACGGCGTTCTGACCTGATCATCATGCATGCGAAAGTCTGCCGGTCATGGTGAGAGAGCCGAGGCGCTCGTCAGACCACCTCCGCTCGCGAGATTAAACGAAGGGCGCGGACGGGTTCGACCAATCGCTGTCGATTTTGTGCGATTTGACGATGGCTTGATCGCGGGTCCCCCGACCAGGGGTGCTGTCAGTCGGCGACCGCCCGGTGCAGTTTCGCTGATTTCAGATTTAGGCTCAGTATTCGCTGACGGGCGATGTGTTGTCAGGAATGACGAAAGGATCGTCGTTTCTCGACCATGCTGAGAGAGTCATAAGGAAAACCGGTGGCGGACAGAGAGGGATTCGAACCCTCGGTAGGCTTTCACCTACACACGCTTTCCAAGCGTGCGCGATCGACCACTCCGCCACCTGTCCGTTCACGGCCTTGCGTGACCCGCCGAAGGTCGGTCCGGCGGGAGGGGCGCTGATTAGAACACGTGGCCCCTCTCGGCAAGCGCGGCGTGGCTCCCCATATCTGCGGCATGAACCTGTTCGGATGGATCCCCATGCTCAGCCAGAAAGTCACCCTGCCCACCGCCGAGACCGCCCTGCCGGGGCGGGTCGAGCCCCTGAAGACGGATGAGGTGCATTTCGTCACCGGCCGCCCGCTGAAGGGGCCGCATCCGGAGGGGTTTCAGACCGCCGTCTTCGGCATGGGCTGCTTCTGGGGCGTGGAACGGATCTTCTGGCAGTTGCCGGGGGTCTGGGTGACCTCGGTCGGCTATTCCGGCGGCATCACGCCCAATCCGACCTATGAGGAGACCTGCACCGGCCGCACCGGCCATGCGGAGGTGGTGCAGGTGGTCTTTGATCCGCACGAGACCAGCTACGCCGAACTGCTGAAGGCCTTCTGGGAGAACCACGACCCGACCCAGGGCATGCGCCAGGGCAATGATGTGGGCACGACCTATCGCTCGGCGATCTACTATGTCGACGCAGCACAGCAGGCCGAGGCCGAGGCGTCGCGAGACGCCTATCAGGCCGCCCTGTCGAAGGCCGGGCGCGGCGAGATCACCACCGAGATCACGCCGCTGGGCGACTACTATTTCGCCGAGGTCTATCACCAGGGCTATCTGGCCAAGAACCCGGCCGGATATTGCGGCATCGGCGGTACGGGGGTGGTTTGCCCCATCGGCATCGGCCTCACGGCCTGATGGACCGGGCGGGCATCGGCCGGGTCTGCCGGGCCCTGCCCGCCGTGACCCTGGAGCATTCGTTCGGCGAGGACTACGACGTCTACAAGGTCGGCGGACGCATGTTCGCCCTTGTCAGCGAGAGCCGCGGCCTGAGCTTCAAGGTCTCGGACATCGCCTATGTGGTGTTGACCGAAAGCGGCCGGGCCGCCCCGGCACCCTATCTGGCCCGGGCCCGGTGGGTGCATCTGGCGAACCCCGCCGACTGGCCGGACGACGACCTGGTCGGGCATCTGGCCACTGCGCACGGTCTGATCGCCGCGAAGCTCACGAAGAAGGCCCGGGCCGAACTCGGCCTCGGCTGAAGGCGGCTTGTCCGGTGAGGCGAAACGCGGTTCTCTGGTGCCAGCCGGGGAGGGCGACATGATCAGACTTGTGGTGGCGGGTGCGGGCGTTCTGGCTCTGACGGCCTGTGACGGGCTCGAGGTGAAGACTTCGGTCCGGGGCGAAGGGGCCCAGGTGGTGGCCGACAGCGCGATCGACGCCGGGCGCTATCTGGTGGTGGTCGGGGGCTGCAACGACTGCCACACGCCCGGCTATATCCAGAGCGGCGGCAAGACGCCCGAGGCCGAGTGGCTGACCGGCGGTCGCACCGGCTACAACGGGCCGTGGGGCACGACCTATGCCCACAACCTGCGTCTGACCACGGCCAATATGACCGAGGACGCGTGGGTCGAGATGCTGAGCACGCGCAAGGCCCTGCCGATCATGCCGTGGCCCAGCGTCAACGCCATGCATGAGGCCGACAAGCGCGCGATCTATCGCTACATCCGCAGCCTGCCCGGTGAGCCCGGCACGCCGGCACCGACGGCCCTGCCGCCCGGACAGACGCCGACCACGCCCTATGAGGACCTGAACCTCAAGATGCCGGCAGGCGCGCCCGCTCCGAACTGATCCAGGCGTCCATGCGCAGGTCCAGCAGGTCGAGCGGCAGGGGGCCGTCGACCAGCAGGGCGTCGTGGAAGCGACGGACGTCGAAAGCGTCGCCCAGCGCTGCCTCGGCGCGGGCACGAATGTCGCGCAGGCGGATCTCGCCGACCTTGTAGGCCGTGGCCTGGCCCGGCCAGCCGACGTAGCGCTGCAGCTCCGTCTCGATGTTGTGCGGGGCCAGGGCGGAGTTGTCACGGAAACAGGCGCGGGCCTGGTCGACCGACCAGCCCAGCCAGTGCATGCCCGTGTCGGCCACCAGCCGGCAGGCGCGCCACATCTCATAGGACAGCCGGCCGAACCGTTCGTAGGGCGTGCGGTAGAAACCCATCTCCTCGCCCAGGAACTCGGCGTACAGACCCCAGCCCTCGGTGAAGGCGGTGACGTCGGCGGCGCGCCGGAAATAGGGCTGGGCCGCGGCCTCCTGCTGCAGGGCGATCTGCAGATGGTGGCCCGGCACCGCCTCGTGCAGGGTCAGGGCGGGCAGTTCATACAGAGGTCGCTGGTCCAGCTGGCCGGTGTTGACGATATAGCCGCCGGCGACGCCGCCGCTCAGCGAGCCGGGGAAATAGCGGCCGGTGGTGTAGGTCGCCTCGATCTCGCGCGGCACAGGGCGCACGCCATAGGGGGTGCGGGGCAGGGTCCCGAACAGGGCCGGCATGCCGTCGTCGGCCCGCTTGGACATTTCCGACGCCTTCTCCAGCAACTGCTCGCGGCTGGTGGCGTAGAACCGGGGGTCGGTACGCAGGAAGTTCAGAAAGCCCGCGAAGTCGCCGGTCCAGCCCGAAGCGCGCATCTCCACATCCATGCGGGCGCGGATACGGGCGACCTCCTGCAGGCCGAGGGCGTGAACCTCGTCGGGGGTCATGCCGGTGGTGGTGTAGCCGCGGACCAGCCAGGCATACATGTCGCGACCGCCGGGCTTCAGACCGAGACCCGGGGCCTCGGGCGCGCGGGGCAGATAGTCGGTCTTCAGGAAGGCCAGCCAGGCGCGGCGGGCCGGCATGACCTCTGCGGCGATCAGGTCCACGGCGCGCGCGCGCAACGCCGCCTGTTCCTGGGCCGGAATGGAGGCCGGCAGATTGGCGAAGGGCCGCATCAGGGGATCGGCCTCCAGGGTCAGGGCCGCGTCGGTCTCCGCCAGGGAGATGGCGCTGGCGACGACGGACCCCGGCTGGATCATGCCGGTCTCCAGCCCGCGGCGAGCGTTGGCGGTGGAGGCCGCGTAAAGGCCGGGCAGGGCGGCCATGCGCGCCAGCCAGTTCTCAGCGTCCTGACGGCTGGAAATACGGGTGACCGAGGCGAAATAGGCCGCCGACTGGCCGACGCCGCCCTCGGAGTTGAAGGCCAGCCTGCGCGTGTCGAGGTCGATGCCCTCGATCTCGCGGGCGATAAGCCGGCCCAGCAGGGCGTGGTTGATGCGGTCGTCCAGCGACAGGGCCGTGGCGTCCACCGCGTCCAGCCGGGTCTTGAAGGCGACGAGCACCGGCCGGCGGGCCAGTTCGCCTTCGCGGGACTGGTCAGGCAGACGCGCCTGGGCGGCGGCGTCACCCTCGCGACCAGACCTGATGGGGTCGTTGCGGCGCAGATAGGTCTCATAGTCGGCGATGAGCGCGGCCAGTGGCGTCGTGGCGGCTTGCACGACCTGCGGACCCGGAAGTGGCGCTCCGTTGGATGCGCAGGCCGCGAGAAGAAGGGCCGTGGCCCCGGCCGTCAGGAAGAAGCGATGCATGGTCAAGGTCCCCGGTCGACACCCAAGGTGGGGCGCGGCACGGGGAGTGGTCAAGCCGGGCCTCAGCCGCAGGCGGTGAAGAAGCGCTCGATCCGCGCCGGCGACCCGGGATGGGCCGCCATCGTCACCCGCGCCTTCTGCCCATTGGCGGCCATCCAGCCCAGCCGGCGGAAGCGCAGGAAGACCGGGTGGTCGGTCGGCACCTCGGCGATCAGAATGTCGCCGCCCAGCATTTCCGAATACTCGCCGCGCGCAGGCCAGCGCTCGGTCTCACCGCCGGACTCCAGGACGACGGCCCGGTCCAGACCCATGTCGAGATGCTGCTCGAGCTCCATCCGTCCGCTGCCGCGCAGGCAGGTCATGGCCAGCCAGATGTCGTCACTGTCGGCGAGGCCGTAGCCCAGCCAAAGGGCGTCGTCTTCCTCGCCGAGATACCAGTCGTACCCCTCAACGGGCTGGGGCGCCCCGGACGGCGCGGGATCCGGGCTGGGGGCCAGAGGCAGGGGTTCCACCGAGGCGCAGGCGCAGGCGGCGGCGCCGACCAGGGCGACGACGAGAAGGCGGAGGGCGCGCATGTGGATGTCCCGGGCGATCAGCCTGCACACAGTTCGCCGAAGCGGCGCAGTTTGGCAAGATTTGCCCGGTCGACCGTCACCGTCGCCGAACGCTCGCCCGAGGACACGGTCAGTCGGCCGGAACTGGCGAAGGCGGCGAAGCCGGGGTGGTCGATGCGCAGGCCGACCCGGATCGACCGGTTCGCGCCCTGTTCCGCCTCGGACGTCGCGGTGGCGGGGCCGGCGCGCAGCCGGGCGAACTCGGCGACGGCACCGAACTCATACAGAACCACCTCGACGGCGCCGGATCCGGGTTCGCACTCCAGGGTGGCGCGCAGCTGTGCGGTGTCGGGGACCTCATGGGCCAGAACCACGGCCCCGGTGTTCTCATAGAGGGTCCAGGTCCAGGCGGTGAGCGGCGTCTGGACCAACAGGGTCAAGGCAGCGACGAATCCTGCGGCGATGGTCATGACCGGCCCCCGGGGTGAATGTGCAGGCTAGCAGAGCGCTAAGCGGCCGTCTTCGCGCAGTGGGCGAAGAAGCCGGCGATCACGGCCTTGTCAGGTTCGGCGGCGGAGAGGGTGGATCGGCCGGTCTGCGCCAGGACAGGCAGCCGGCCCTCCTCGCGAAGCGTCCGCAGGGCAGGTGCGTTCACGTCCATCGTCACCCCGGCCATGGCGAGACCCAACAGGGGATCGATGGGGGCCGGACCCTCGGGCAGGTCGGCTCCGGCCGGGGTCACCGTGCCGTAGCTCCGGACGCGCGCGTCGCCGGGCGCGCAGGTCAGCATGATCAGCAACTGGTCCGAATTGGCCAGGCCATATGCCAGCCTGGCCATGTCGCCCTCCTGGCTCAGGTACCAGGCCATCGGCAGGGGGTCGTGCAGGTCAGTCTCCGCGCGCGTCCCGGATTGGCTCTGCGCCGCGGCGGCGATCAGGGCGAGGGTGGCGGCGGCAGGGATCAGGACTTTGAACATGGGGGGCACTCGCGTCTGACTGGCAAACGCGCGCGCCGGTTAAGGGTTTCAGCCTGGCCGTGACGCGACCGTCAGAACGGGCTGAAACGTTCCACCAGAGACTGGGCGGCGGGCGTGGCCTGGACGCGGCTGATGTCGCCACGACCGCCGTAGGAGATGCGGGCCTCGGCGATCTGGGTGTGCTGGATCGTATTGCCGGAAGAGATGTCCTCGGGCCGCACGATGCCGGCGACCGTCAGCTCGCGCACCTCGCGGTTCGTGCGCACTTCCTGCCGTCCCTGGATGACCAGATTGCCGTTCGACAACACGTCGGTGACGACGGCGGCGATGGTCAGGTTGACCCGCTCGGACCGGACCACGCTGCCCGTTCCGGCGGCATTGGACTCACCCTCCAGGCCGACGAGGTTCTGGGGATCGAAGCCGCCGGGGAAGGCCTGGCCGAGGCTGTTTTCCAGCCCGAAGAAGTTGGAGACACCGCCGGAGATGTCGTTGGAGCGGCTGCGCGTCGTGCTGTTCTGCGTCTGGGCGCGGTCGTCGATGTCAATGTTGACTGTGACGATGTCGCCCACGCGGCGCGCTCGCTGGTCACCGAAGAAGCTGCGCCCGGCGGCGTTCCACAGGCTGTTGGCGCTGGCCCGCTGCGGGGCCTGGGCCGTCGGAGCCGGCAGATAGGTCTGCTGCACCGGAACCAGGGCCGCGGGATAGCCGATCGGGGCCAGTTCCGGCCCGCGCACGACCTCCATGGCGGTAGAACAGGCGGCCAGTCCGGCCAGCGGCAGAAGGGCGGCGTAGCGCAGGCGCATGGGAGCTCTCGTTACTGGAAGGACTGGGGATGGGTACGGGCGGTCTGGGCGGCCGGACCGGCGACGGCGCGACCGGGGCCGACGGCGACCGCGTCGATGGTCCGGCCGGACTGCAGGTTGACGACAG
>VYLI01000028.1_pt1 | contig 20707 bp, 23 predicted proteins | sample 5109511 | NCBI WGS metagenome assembly VYLI01 (sample SAMN12291808, study PRJNA351875) | freshwater metagenome | isolation source: freshwater lake | place: USA: Michigan, MSU1 Lake | collected 2011-08-19
GAAAAAGTCCCGGAATTTTCCCCCCAATCACTCCAAGGGGCGGCACTTTTTGAGGGAAAAAAAGTCTAAAAACCTTGTTGGATAAGGTTTTTAGATTTATTCAGCAAACCCTAATTATTAGCTCTCCTGCAAACGGGACAATAAATCCTGTTTAAAAGGTATAGGAAAGTGGGGTGTAGGGTGTAGGGTGTGGGGAGAAACAATTGATAACTTGAGAGTTAATCACACTATTAAAAACGGATTTGGTATTAAAGTTCGATCGAGCTTTACTTTTAACAGATAACTCAAAAAACCGCCAGTTTAAAGAAATAACTAGCGGCTTTTTGCCGGGGAAAATTACCCAGAATGGAATTACATAGAGGAACCTAAACCAGCGTAAGCTCCGTAGAAGAAAAGACCAAGCACAGCGATAACGCCTAGACCGGCGATGGTGGCGACTAACCACAAAGGAATACGACCTTCTGCGAACATGAATAACACCTCCTAATTGCGATGACAATGAATCGGGACTAATTAGTTAAAGAAATAGCTGGAAAATAAAATTCCCAAGACAGCAACTAGGAGTAAACCTAGGTAAAGAGAAGTACGATTTAACTCGACAGCTTGCCGATTCGGATTAGGTGTTCTTTCCATAATTGTTCTCCTAGCGTTGAATAAACTGCATTGCCGCAATCGCACCGATAAAGAAGACAGTGGGAACCGCTAAGGTATGAACTGCCAACCAGCGAACGGTGAAAATGGGGTAAGAAATGGGTTGATTGGGATTACCACTAGCCATTGTTTTTATCCTTAATTAAAGTAAACTACTGATTAAACTGCTCGATTTGATTTTTGGCCTCAAAGCGATCATTAATGATCGGTAATTCTTGACGCTCTTGAGTGTAATACTCATCGGGACGGGGAGTGCCAAAAACATCGTAAGCTAAACCGGTACTCACGAATAACCAACCTGCGATAAACAGCATGGGGATGGTGATGCTATGGATAATCCAGTAACGAATACTGGTAACGATATCGCCAAAAGGACGTTCGCCGGTACTACCTGACATGGACGGTTCTCCTCGGAATGATAGGACTTGAAAAATTCAATCTCTATAATAGAGACTTTCTTGACCCTGAGACAAGTTTTAGGCCGGTTCGCTAGGGGGATTATATTTCAGTAAAACCCCATTTTGTCCCAAGACAAAACCCTTGTCGGAATTGATAAAAACAATTCGATAGAGATTGGAGGGGACACTTTCCACAGCGCGATCTTTTTGCCAAGATTGGCCGCTGTCATGACTGACCAAGAGATTGCCGCTACCACCAGCGACCCAAATTTCTTCGGGGCTGCGGTAGTTGAGGTCCAAAAGTCCCCAACTGGTGGAAAACTCTGGGAATACCTTATCTTCCCATGTATCGAGATCATTGGGGCTAGTAAATTGTAGTTGACCACCCCGGGCCAGGGCCCACAGTTCCCCTTTTTCACCATAACCGACTTTTTGTAAGCGGCGGGAAGAAAGACGATTGTGGGGTTGCCATTCTGTTGACCCCGGTTCCCAAGTGGAATAAAAGTTCCCGCGTGCGGAAACGGCCACGTATTTACCATCATGGGAACGAACAATTGTCCGGGCCACACCCACAGCACCTTCCACTAAAGCTTGCCAAGTTTTGCCCCCGTCTTTGGTGCGGTAGATAGCGCCTAAATCCGTGACCATTTCGGCGGTTTTGTCGTTAAGGGCGATAATTCCGTAGGGGGAACCGGGTAATTTTTCACTTAAGGGAATACGGGACCAGCTGCTGCCCCCGTCTTCGCTATGGAGAAGAATTGAGGGTTTACCGACAATCCAACCCTCTTGGTCGTGGAAACTGACGGCGCTAAAGCTAACTTTTTCGTCGCCAAGGTTGAGGACTTTTTGCTGCCAGTTGTTCCCCCCATCGGTGGTTTCAAAGAGGGTAGATTTGGTTCCCACTAACCAACCGTGCTGCAGGTCGTCGGTAAAGGCGATATCGGCAAAAGTAGAGTCAGTGTCGAGGGTGAGGATTTGCCAAGGACTACTGCTCAGGGATGGCACACTACTACAGCTAAAGCAGAAAAAGGCTACAGCTAGAACTATTACGAATTGTTTCAGTTTTCTCATCAATGGTTCAGAGGTATTGGTCAAGGAATCGGGACGGATTAGGGTTTGTACCCGATTGGTTACAGGCTCATAAGAGCCGTTAGATTAAAGATAATGAGTGCTTGAGTTAGTTTAAACCATACAAACTAATAAAGAAAACAAATCCTAGCGCTAAAGCCCCGAAAATCAAAATATTTTTTTGTGCAGGAGTGAGACGGTTGACTCCAAAACCATAGCTAAGATTTTCTTGGAATCCCGAAGGAGCATCTTTAGCTCCGATGTTGATAAATTGGGAACGACGCACACCACACACGGGACAGCGCCACGTTTCTGGCAATTCCTCGAAGAGGGTTCCGGCGGGAATGTTGGTTTTACCATCTCCCTTGCTGGGGTCGTAAACGTAGCCGCAGGAGCGACATTCGTAGTTGGCAGGGGCCTGGTCGGCTAGGGTTAGTTCTGTTGGGCGATCGCTCATGACTAAGATTAAAGGAATTTTCAACACTCTGTTACAAATTATCCTTGAAAATTGACCCCTCTCACGGGCAAGCCCTGACAGAATACCAAGTTTTCAAGTCTTAAAAGGATTAGCGAGGCAGCATATCGGCTTTAAAAAAAGTAAGATTAATCTATTAGGGCTTAAATGTCTATTAAAACTTTCTTAAGTTGATATTTGGGCTATTTACCCTGATTTTGGTACTCAAATTTATTCCGAGAAATTGAGAAATTTCAGGCAGGGAAGAAATTAGGGGTCTGATACCAAATCCTGTTTAAAATATAGGAGATTGGGGAGCGCCAGAGCTGCGGAGCAGGGGTAAACAATCCATAACTGGGTTTTTAAAGTTGGATTGGGAGTTAATCATGCTATTAAAAGCGGATTTGGTATCATATTGAATAAATTTAATCACTTTTAGCGATCGCTTTTATATTTTGGCATAAATGGGCTGCTCCCTCTCTGTTCCCCAAAACGAAAACTTCGCACCTCACTATTAAGATAACTGCTATCAACCTTATATTATAGGTATATAATCAACATTAACTATCCCTTAAAAAGAGAGTAAAAATTGTGTTCAACCAGCTTGATTGGAATCCTGCCTACTCAATTGAAACCTTAGAACCAAATACGGTATTTTTTCTATCTGAGCGAGAATCAATCTGTTTCCAAGAGCCGCTTTATTATCGTTTGGTAAGATTAATTGATGGTCAACGTAATCTTGATGAAATTATTGATATTCTTCAGTTAGAATTTTTACAAAATCAAGAAATCAATCCCAATAATCCTAATTTGTTTGCAGTTATTATTAATTATAGTCTGGCAATTCAAAAAGCGATTTTTCAGTTATATAAACGAGGGTTTTTGTTAGAAAAAAAAGAATTATTGCCGTCTAATTTAGCAATTTTATGCCATCATCTTCAGGTTTCTCTATCCCAAGCTTTTGAACGATTACAATCTCTGAAGGTTACGGTTAAAAGCCTAGGCTCAATTCCCCAGCAAGATTTGATCAATATTTTGAACTCCTTGCAAGTTCAAGTCGCAGATGAAGGGGATTTAACCATTATTTTAACCGATAATTATCTTCATCCTGATTTAGATAGTATTAATCAACAAGCTTTAGTCTCGCAAAAGCCTTGGTTATTAGTTAATCCCCTGGGAAACCTAGCCTGGATTGGTCCCTTATTTTATCCCGATAAAACTGGTTGTTGGCATTGTTTGGCTCAACGGTTACGAGATAATCGTCCCGTGGAGGAATTTATCATTAGACAGAGAGAAAATAAGATTTCTTTAATTTCTCCTTTAGGGTTTTCTTCAGCGACAATGCAGACAGTTTTAAATATGACGGCTATGGAGGTTTTTAAATGGATTATTCAAGGTAAAAATCAACGTTTAGAAGGAATACTAATGACTTATGATACTTTAAATTTACAATTTCAAGAGCATATTTTAGTTAAACGTCCGAACTGTCCTAGTTGTGGATATTCTCTGAATAAAACACCTTTACCTGTGGTTTTGGGACATCGAAAAAAGGCTTTTACCAGTGATGGGGGACATCGTTTTTGTTCTCCTGAAGAAACCTTAAGAACCTATCAACATCTTATCAGTCCTATTACGGGAATTGTGCGAGAATTAAATAAGATACAAGGGAATGCTTTAGTTCATACTTATGTAGCGAAACATCATTTTCGTAGCGTATTTGATGATTTAGCAAGTTTACGGCAAAATATTGGAGGTAGAAGTGCGGGAAAAGGCCGTACAGATAGTCAAGCAAAAGCAAGTGGATTTTGTGAAGCTATTGAGCGGTATTCGGGAGTTTTTCAAGGGAATGAAATCAGAGAAAAAGCGAGTTATCAAGAGTTAGGAGATAAAGCTATTCATCCTAACAAATGTATGAGTTTTAGTGAAAAACAATATCAACATCGAGAAGAATGGAATGCGAATAATCAAGGATGGTTTCAAAAAGTCCCTGAACCTTTTGATGAAACTAGAATCATTGATTGGACTCCTGTATGGTCTTTAACTGCTCAAGATTTTAAGTATTTACCGACGGGATATTGTTATTATGGTTATTCTCAATCTGAACCCTTAGATTGTTGGGCAGATTCTAATGGCTGCGCCGCAGGAAATACGATAGAAGAAGCGATTTTACAAGGATTTATGGAGTTAGTGGAACGAGATTGTGTGGCTTTATGGTGGTATAACCAATTAGTTAAACCTTCCGTTAATTTAGAGAGCTTTAATGAGCCATATTTTGAGCAATTAAAGCAATATTATGAGGGGTTAAATCGGGAGCTATGGGTGTTAGATATTACCAGTGATTTGAATATCCCTTGTTTTGCTGCTATTAGTCCGAGAAAGGAGCGGGAAGTGGAGGACATTTTATTAGGATATGGGGCGCATTTTGATCCGAAAATTGCCATTAGTCGAGCGTTAACTGAGGTTAATCAAATCTTACCCAATGTGTTATCTTTTAAGGACGATGGGACAACAATTTATAATCCTTCTGCGGATCCTTTGGCGGTTAAATGGTGGCAAACGGCAAGGTTAAGCAATCAATCTTATTTAGTTACCGATAGTAAAATAATACCGAAAAAAAGTAATGATTATTTACAATTAGCCAGTGATGATTTATTAGAAGATGTTAAATTGTGTCAGCGAATTGTTGAGTCAAAGGGGATGGAAATGTTAGTATTAGATCAGACTCGTCCTGATATTGGTTTAAGGGTAGCTAAGGTAATTATCCCCGGAATGCGTCATATGTGGAAGCGTTTAGGGGCAGGAAGATTGTATGATGTTCCTGTTAGCATGGGATGGTTAAAAGAAGCTTTAACGGAAGATGAATTAAATCCTTTTCCCATGTGGATGTAAATTTTTAGGGTTATTATAGTGTTGGGTTTCGTTGCCTCAATCCAACCTACACTCGTCGGTGATCGCACTGTGTTTGTTAACTCTCGTCGTTATTTAGTCCCAGAATCTTAGTTATTCTGGACTTAAACGTACCTGTAGGGGCAAACCCCCTGTGGTTGCCCCCGTGTTGCCCCTGTAGCGCACTAAGCAATACAAGCGCGTAAATCATTAAGAGTAATCATCAACGTCATCGGTTCAAGAGGAGACACATCAAAACCTAAAGCCAAATAAAAATTCTTAGCTTCTTCTGAAATAGCATGAACAATAATTCCCCGAATACCAATGGTAAGCTAAACGGCTTTTACTTCGGATCACCGATATAGACTCCAAAAGGGTTATAGCTATTGGATCATGCAGGTTAAGCGCCGTTTAGCTTATCAGCCGCTTTAACAACCCGTAGCGCACCATCACGAAATAAACCGCGTCCTAAACCTTGACCTTGGTAAGAAGTATCTACTGCCAATCGTGCCAAAATTACCACTGGAATTGGGTTAGGCATATTCCGCCGAAATTTACCATTAGCTGATTGTATACTAATCGCCCCGGAAGCAAGGGCGTAATACCCAACTACCCTATTGTCAACGCAGGTAACAAAAGTTCTAGTTGCACCACTGGCTTGATTAGCATAAGCTCGACGCTTCAACCAATCATCAAGAGAAGTAATTCCACAGGAAAAATCAGTGATTGAGTGATAACTAGCCAGAGGTTCAGGTGGTGTCAAATTCATTCCTTCTCCCAAGGTGCGATCATCTGCATGGTTTTGCGTAAACGTTCATTAGGTTGAGGTGGTGCATCTAGAAGTGCGATAAATTCTGCATAAGTCTCTGGACTAGCCCAAAAAATAGTACGTTCGAGCAAAGTTTCCTCCGCAGCATTCCGCGCGGCTTCCAAAATAAAATCAGTTCTATTCTTACCTTGCACTTTGGCTGCCATATCGATCAAATTGCGTTCTTCTGGCTTAATTCGCAAATTTAGGGTATTACGCGGAGTCTTACTTTTTGTTTTACTACTCATAAGATGGGTGTGTAATTCCAAACTTAATTATTTTAACATAATGTAGTGACAACGACATTACACTATGTATGTACGATACGATACCAGGATTTTTCAGAGAGATGAGCATCATTTGATGAAAGTCTAGGCTTCAAACCTTTCCATTATAACTGATAGGTAAAAGGTATGTCACCGCAGTAACACACCTTAATTAGTGTTGGTTTTTGTTGTTTCATCTGCATAGCAGCGTCGAAGACTACTCAACCTACCAGATCGGTGCTCGCACTACGCATTGCTGTAGGCATCGCACTAGAGGGAGAATGGGTTTACCCTTTCAATGTTTTCAAGTAAGATCAGTAAGTATTTAAACAAGCATAATTCTCATGAGACAACGAATTTATGAAGGAACTTGGGAAGAAATCGCCGTCTGTGCTTCTGAATTAAAAGGAAGAAAAGTAAGGCTCATCGTACTGGATGCCATTTCAGGCGAGGAAAAGACACCCCCTAGTAACTCCCTAGCTGAGGTCCTTAAGGGAAAAGTGGGTATCATTGAAGGAGCTTCCCCAGATCTTTCTACCCAAACAGGAGAAAATTTTGCGGAATTAATGCAGGAAAAACAGCTAAAAAGAGAGGAATTATCTTGATTTTGTGCGATGCTTCTGCGCTTATTGCCTTACTGAGTCGAAATGACAATAACCATCAACGCTGTAAAGTGTGTCACTAAAGTAACACACCTTAAATAAAATATTGTTGGGTTTCGTTGCCTCAAACCAACCTACAAGATCGGCGATCGCTTATCACAAAAATTGCTATTATAGAAACTATTGATATTAGGGGTAATCATAATGACACAGTTAACTGAGGAACGAAAACAAGAGATTATTACTGAAGTTTTAGCAGCGAGAGCAAACCGTGAACAATTTCTCTTAGAGATGAAACAACGGCAACAAGTAGGGTTAAAAATTGCTCAAAAATGTGCTAATCTCCTTAAAGAGAAGTATGGAGTAACGAAAGTTGTTTTATTTGGTTCATTGTTAAATTATGAAGAAATAACTCCCCATTCTGATCTTGATTTAGCGGTTTGGGATTTACCAGAGAAAGATTATTTTAAAGTGATCGCAGAATTAGATAATGGACAGGATTTTGAGGTGGATTTAGTAGAAGTTCAAAAGGCTCATCCTTATATTTTAGAGGCAATTGCTCAGGGGATTGAACTATGAATAATTTACTAATTCAAGATAGAATTAATCAAGAAATCAAGAAAATTCTTCAAGCTCTGCAACAGTTAGAGATATTTTTAAGAGAATTATCTAATCAATCGGATGTCATGTATCAAAACGCATTAATTAATTCTATTGCGCTTAATTTGCATGGAGTTTATACTGGAATTGAGCGTATTTTTGAGGTTATTGCTAAAAAAATTGATCAAAGATTCCCAACGGGGGATAAATGGCATCGAGATTTATTAGAGCAAATGTCTGTTGATATACCTAAGGTGAGAAAAGCAGTTATTACAGAAGAAACAAGGCTCATTTTGGATGAATTACGGCGGTTTAGTCATCTGGTGAGAAGTGCTTATTCTTGCCAATTAGATGAGGAAAAGGTTTTAATCATCGCCCATCAAATTGTTAATTCTTATCAAACCATAATCAATGAAATTCAATTGTTTTGTAATAATTTAAGTAAGGGAGAAACTTAATTAAAGATAACCCAATTTACAAGATCACCTTCGGTGCGCTTTCAGCGAGCGGCGTGCTGCTATGCAGTGCCGTAGGCATCCCACTGAATCTAAGTAAAGAGGACTTACGCAGGTACGCTGCCCGTAGGGGCAATTCATGAATTGTCCCTACGGTTAGACAAGATTTATAGTGCTATTACGTAAGTCCTAACACCTTAAATCAAATATTGTTGGGTTTCGTTGCCTCAACCCAACCTACAAGAGCGGCGTGCTGCTATGCAGTGCCGTAGGCATCGCACTATTATTGAGGAATTAATTTAATTAAACTTCTTAAGGTCGCATTAACGGATTCCGAATTAGGAAAATATTTTTTAACATCAGGATCAAGAATAATTACATCATTTTGCGCTGGAAAATGTTCAACCGTTTTTGTTCCATCTTCATGATGAACAGTAACGCTATGACCTTCCCGATACTGTTGGTAATATTTTCCGCGAACAGGATTTTTAAGTTGACTTAAATCATATTCTTCTCGCAAGTCATCTTCTAATTCATCTTGGATTTTCTCGTTCATAATATCTCCTTTCTTTGGGTGTAACTAATCTTGCACTAATTAAACGAATTTTATGATCACGATCCGTATAAGAAACAAATAGAAATTTACCTTGATCTGATAAACCTATTATAAGATAGCGATTCTCTCCTGTAGAATGGTCAGGATCATCGAAATTTACAGCTAAGGGATCATCAAATACGGTGGATGCTTCTTCAAAAGAAATGTTATGTTTTCTTTGATTTATTTTTGCTTTCTGTTTATCCCATTCAAATGCTAGTTCCAACTCATTGCCACTTTGCCAACTGAAACATCTCCCATTATAGCATATCCTGATGGCGGAATAACAATTTTTTCTGTGCGATCGCGTCTTGCCAAAGTTTGATTAATAGAGAGATATATAAGCGATCGCTGCTGATAGTAAAAGGTGTGTCACCGCAGTAACACACCTTAATTAGTGTTGGGTTTTGTTGTTTCAAACTAATCTAGAAGAAGTGGCGATCGCACTAATTTCTTCTTGAATCTGTTCTTTCAATGTCATTTCTATTTTTTCAAACGTTTTCAGCTTATCTGAGGGAGTATTCTGATATAGAATTTTAACTATGGCTTTGAGGTATTCTTAGATTTTTTTCGGTCAGCATCATTTAATCCGGTCATTGTCCTTACCTCTGTTCATCAATTTCTTCTTCCTTAATATCCTATCTTTAGTATTTTTGCAAAACTGAGATGCAGCCAATTACGCATCCCTGCTTATACCAACTTAACACTATAATTTAATGTCGTTCCTTTTACTTGGTATATACCTGTCAGACCATTAGGCTGATACTCTAAACATGGAGAGCCACTCTCTTGCTTTCCCAGAACTGCCTCAACATAAGGTGTTACCAATACAGCGGTAATAGGATCGATTCCGATTTCTTTTAAATCTGGACTTGTTCGAGTTTTATTAATCGGATAGTTACCACTATTCCAGCTTGTAATATTCCAGTTCCCGTGAATATCTTGCCATAGAATCGAGAAATTCATAACAAAACCTGCATTGTTAATACAAGCGATTTTTTGCACCTGAGTCATCAATAGTACTCCTTGAATTCATTGACAAACTATTTAGTAAGATGGGATATTTTGATATAAAGAAGGCGTTGCTTAGTCAAGGCATGACAAGGAATAAGTTTAGAAATCAAAAGTCTTACAGATTTCCTCTCTCCAATCCATTGTTGAGATTGACTCATTAAGCCTATTTATTAGCAACGCCGAAATTCTGATGTTTTTAGTTCATTTGTACGCTCCAAGTTCCGTTGTTATTATAAGTGACGTTCGCTGTCGTGTAACCGGGTGTAAAGTCACACAGAGCAGCCTGTTGAGACGATGCAGTAAAATTCATAACTGTCCCCTGTGTGTATGTACCAGTTGCAACATAGTAAGTTAGTATTGGCTGACAATCAATGTTATCTAGCGGTTGTGCGTTAACAAAGTTAGAAAGAACAATTCCACCATTTACCTTAACAGCTGACCCTGCGTTAAAGAAAGTCGGAGGTGAATTATACTGTGCTGTTTTGATACGGAAAGCGCCTGGTTGGACATTCGAGTCATAGGTAGCAGGGGTTAATCCCAATGCTTTTGTTGATGGATCGTAGGTCATCGTTGTAGAGTTAGCAGCTTGACTTCCCGATGCAGTCAGATTGATAAGTTGAATAGATGATTGATAGCCAGAGGAATTCCCAACAGGTGGGGCTGCACTATTGGCTTCCTGTACTGCCGCATAGTATTCCATATTGGCTTGGAATGTTAATATTGTGCCAGATACACCAAATGGCTGTAACAAACGCTGATATAGGCTATTGGAATATACTTGTTTACCACCAACATAGATTGCAGGTTTTTGGAAGAAGAAAAAGTTGTTGTCTTGAGCTGCATTGTTGGTTACATTGATCGTGAGTAGTGTGGACATAGAAGTCTCCTTTATTTTTAGATTGGTTATGATACTGTTGAGCTTTGTGCTTTCTACACAGGACAATTTCTGAACTGCTATTGGAAGGTTGCACTATCGAGATTTTTTGCTGTACTAAACAAAATATCTTGTCTTTTTTTGTGTGCATTACTGGCAATTTGCTACTTCTAATTCAGGTTTACCTGAGTTAGTTACTGGATTTTGGAAAATTTGGGTACTTTGAATTGCACCTCATGCAAAAGTCGCACGGCACGATTAAGCATCAACCATGCAATGGTTATGCTATTACCGAACTAACTTGAATAGTTTCATGTTGTTGTGGAACAGCAGCGTTATAGGTGATATCAACTGTTCTTGCACCGGTTATGGCGGCTAACGGATTAGTACAAGTAAATTGAATTGCACCACCTGCCAGACCTGTTAGGTTAACATTCATGGGTTGTGCTGTCATTAAATGAATATAAGTAGCATCATGTGCTGCGGCTTGAACCAATGTAATAGTTGTCATTAGTATTTTCTCCAGTTAACGAGATGTTTTGAGGCAAAATGCCTTGTCTTTTGGGTTAAAAGTGATTGGTTTAATCACCTTTGATACCAGAATAAGTTTTATTTTGAGTAATGGCAATCTATAAATCTAATACTTTTCTAATAGGTTTTTTCGAGCAGAATATTAACTTTTATCGGAAATTATATTAGATTTATATTAGATTCAAAGGGTCACTTTATGGTATAATGCCCTAACTTTTGAAGTAGAACAGATGAATTAATCAGACAGATTTAAGAGATTAAACCCGATTTACCTTGACTAGAATGAGTAAAACTCTTTTATATGCTGATTTGTTGCGATTTCAGGGATTTATTGCTGGATTTATTCAAGTAAAGTCTAAAAAACGCCCGCTTTTCTCAGAAAATCAAGAGATGCGATCGCTTTCAAAGATGAAACCAGATGCTATTTAGTCGTAATCTCCAAAAATATCCCACTCTCTCGGATGTAGCATCTTTGAAGTATGGATGTTAGATGAATTAGGCAAAAACTCTACAGATGGTGTTGCTACAAAACTTGTACCCCTACAGATAGGGTATTTTTTTGAGCGGGTCTAATTTTTCCTGTAATATTAGATTTATATTAACTTTAAAGAGTCACTTTATGGTATGACAACCTAATTTTTAAGTAGAACTAATGAATTAATCGGGCGGCTAAAATCCTCAAAACCCCTTTATCCTCTGACTTGTAGCGGTTTCAGGGGATGAAAAAAAGCAAAAAAGCGATCGCTATTCCTCAGAACAACACAGCGATCGCCTAACTTTTAACTATCGCAAGCAACATTACAAGCAACATTATTGGAGGGCTGATAATTCTTCCCGAAGAATGCGGCGTAAATCGGACTGAGTGAGCGATCGCTCCTTAGGAGATTGGATATATTGTTTTAAAACCTCATTAATTAGGGTTTGATAGCCCATTCCTGCGGTTTCAGCCTGTTCTCGAAAATAAGCTAGAATCTCATCATCTAGATAAATGGTAATGCGTGTTTTTCCCTTAGAGGAAATGAGCGCCCCCCGTTTTCCTTTAGAAAAATCATATTCCTTTCTCATAAGTTTTTCTCTCTTGTTTTGTAGCACGACGAGCAGAAATCAAGCGAATGACTTCACCCCGCAAAGTATAAATAACCACTAATAGTGATCCCATGTTTCCCATCCCCACTGCAATAAAACGTTCTTCTGTCACACAATCGGGATCAAGATCATGAATAGCGAGGGGATCAAAAAACACCATTTCAGCTTCTGCAAAGGAAACACCGTGCTTTTGCCAGTTGGTTTTTGCTTTTCTGAGATCATATTCAAATGTCATAAGCTAAACGGCTTTTACTTCGGATCACCGATATAGACTCCAAAAGGGTTATAGCTATTGGATCATGCAGGTTAAGCGCCGTTTAGCTTACATACATTATATGTATCTTAGAAGGTTGAGTCAAGCTCAAAACCCCTTCAGAGAGTTGTGGTAATGGTTATTAACCTCAAAAAAGCGATCGCTTTTTCCCAATCAAATATAATTTAGGTAGAAAATTGCCTAAAAATCGCTATGCTCAACGGGTACAAAATTATTGATGCTGATTCCCATGTCATTGAACCCCCCGCAATGTGGGGCCAATACCTAGAACCTAAATTTAGGGAATTTGCTCCTTCTGCTGACATGAAAATCAAAGGAGAACCGATTAGTCAAAAAATCTCCCCACAAGTCCAAGCAGAAGGGAATAAGCAGATGATGCAAGCTCATCCCCACGCTTATCTCAACCGCTATAACCCAGAGTCCCATGTTCAAGCAATGGTACAAATGGGGGTAGATAGGGCCTTTATTTATCCTACTTACGGACTATGGTTATTTGCCATTGATAGCCTACCCGCCGAAGTGATGGGGGCTTTTGTCCGTGCCTATAATAGATGGTTATCAGAAGAATATTGTAGCTATGACCCGGCTAGACTGAAAGGAGTCGCTGCAGTCAATCAACATGATCCCGAAGATATGGTCAAAGAGCTACACCGCAGCGCAAACTTGGGCTGGAAGGCGGTTTTTTTGCGCCCTAACCCCGTTAAAGGCAGAATTTTGAGCGATCCAGCCTATGAACCCTTTTGGGCGGCCTGCGAGGATTTAGACATGGCTGTAGGAATTCATGAAGGCACTCATAGCCGCTTACCCACCACTGGTGCAGAGCGATTTAATAGTCGGTTTGCGCTTCATGCTTGTTCTCACCCGATGGAACAAATGATGGCACTATTAGCCTTAATTGAAGGGGGGGTGTTAGAACGTCATCCGAGGCTGAGGGTGGCGTTTCTAGAGTCCGGGTGTGGTTGGCTTCCCTATTGGTTATGGAAGCTTGACGAAGAATACAAAAATTTACATTGGGAAGTCCAAGATCGGGTAAAATTACTACCATCGGAATATTTTCGCCGTCAATGTTACATTGCGGTGGAACCTTCTGAACCCTATTTGCCTCAGGTCATTGACTTTATCGGTTCTGATAACTTAATCTTCGGGTCTGATTATCCTCACATGGATCATCAGGCTGATGGGGTAAAAAAAGTTATAGGACTTGAAGACAACTTATCTGAGGAGATAGTCAGAAAAATCGTTTGGGAAAATCCTCAGCGATTTTATGGTTTAGCATCTTAAAGAACTTTTTTTACGGAGTTTAGCCCTCATTTAGCGTCTCTATTGTTTCAACAAATCTTCAAATCAAAGGAGTTTCTGCTCATGATTACATCTCAAAGTCTCAAGCAATTACACAGCTTTGTTGTTAGTACCGATACCAATTCAGATGGGGGAAAGACTACACATAACTATTATAATCGACTTCTAAAACAGTGCAAAAAATTGGCTCAACTCGTAGCTATTTCTTGGCTAGAACATGAAAATGCCGAACAAATACGGCGGATATTTCTCGACTTTAAGAACAATGATTTTGAAGGCCAAAGTCAGACTTATATAAATATGGTAAAGTTACTAACAGGACAAAGAAAAGATTTGTTAGAACCTTGGTTTCCCAATGATGGTTTTAAAGCAATTTTTGATCAGGAAGAAATCAAGTATTTTCTCATCCAAGTCAAATGGGATACCTTTGAAGGAAGTCTCCAAGAAATTCCTCAACCTTCTGTTAAACAAGAAGGGCCTTACTTTATTATGACATTGCCCTATCCTCCTAAACCCAGTGCCGAGAATATTAATTTCGATAAGCCCCCAGAAGAACTCGAAAAATGGTTAAAAAGCCCCGTAAATATGAGTGATCCAAACCAAATAATTACGGATCCATTTCCACCAGTTCCTTATCTTCCCACAACTTGTACCTAATTAAATACCGATCACAAGACCTAGCCTAGCCATAGAATAAGTGTTAAACTTTTACCATGGGCTTATACTATGGCTTACTGGGTTAAAATATTATGGTGACTAACTATCAGATCCTTGAAAAAATATATGAAAGTAGCAAAACGTTAGTTTATCGAGGAACTACACAGCCAGATAATCAACCTACTATTCTGAAAATTCTTAAAGAAAATTATCCAAGTTTTTCAGACCTTACACGCTACAAACAGGAATATGAAATTACTTCCTCTTTAAAGGTAGATAATACCATTAAGTCCTATGATTTACAAAGACATGAGAATAGTTTCGTCATGTTTTTGGAAGATTTTGGTGGGCAATCTTTAGATTTATTATTATCTCAATGTCAATTAAGTCCAGAAGAATTTTTAACCATTGCCATTCAGATAACAGAGGGATTAGCGGCCATTCATAATGCTAATATTATTCACAAAGATATTAATCCATCTAACATTGTTTATAATCGGCAAACTCAAAAAATTAAAATTATTGATTTTGGAATTGCTACTCATTTATCTCAAGAAATTCAAGCCTTTTGTTCTCCCTATCAATTAGAAGGAACATTAGCTTATATTGCCCCAGAACAAACCGGAAGAATGAATAGAAAACTCGATTATCGGAGTGATTTTTATAGTCTGGGGGTAACTTTTTATGAACTTTTAACTAATAAACGTCCATTTGAAACAACTGACCCAATGGAGTTAGTTCATTGCCATATCGCACAACATCCCTTACCCCCTCATGAAATCACTTCAGATATTTCCTTAGCAATTTCTAATATAGTTATCAAATTATTAGCGAAAACGCCAGAAGAAAGATATCAAAGTGCTTGGGGAATCAAAGCAGATTTAGAAACCTGCTTGAACCAGTTACAGTCTCAAGGACAAATATTGCCCTTTTCTCTCGGAAAACTGGAAATTTTTGAAAAGTTTCAGATTCCCCAAAAACTTTATGGTCGAGAACAAGAAATTACTCAACTGTTGACAACATTTGAGCGAGTTATTCAGGGAACAAAAGAAATAATTCTCATTTCTGGTTATTCAGGTATTGGCAAGACTGCTTTAGTCAATGAAATTCACAAACCGATTACAGAACAAAAAGGCCAGTTTATTCGGGGTAAATTTGAGCAATTACAGGGAGACATACCTTATTCAGCGATTGCTAAAGCTTTTCAAGACTTAATATATACAGTTTTGAGTGAACCGGAAGTTATTCTACAAAACTGGAAAACAAAATTGTTAGAAGCTTTAGATGGTAATGGACAAATTATTATTGAGATAATCCCCGAAGTTGCCAAAATCATTGGACAACAGCATCCCGTTGAAACACTTAGTAAAACTGAAAATCAAAATCGATTTCATAGAGTATTTAAAAGATTTATAAATGTCTTTTTAACAAAAGAGCATCCATTAGTTATTTTTATTGATGATTTACAATGGGCAGATTTACCTTCTTTGAATTTAATTGAACAATTAATTTCAGATTCAGATATTCAATATTGTCTCTTGATAGGGGCCTATCGAGATAATGAAGTCAGTTCAACTCATCCATTAAGACGGACTTTAGAAAAAATTCAGCAAGCAAAAGTCACAATTAACCAAATTATCCTTAAACACCTCAAAATAAATCATGTTAATCAATTAATTGCTGATACCCTGATTTGTTCAACAGAATTGACAAAACCTTTAGCTAAATTAATTTTCAAAAAAACAAATGGAAATCCTTTTTTCCTCAGTCAACTTCTCTATTCCTTATACCAAGAAAAGTTATTAAGATTTAACATCGGTCAATCTTTTTTAAACTCAGAAGATAATCCCCAAGGTTATTGGCAATGGGATATAAAACAAATTGAAAAGGTATCCCTCACCGATAATGTCATTGAATTGATGGTCAATAAAATCAAAGAAATAGATTATCAAACTCAACAGGTTCTCAAATTAGCTGCTTGTATTGGCTATGAATTTAACTTAAAAATTCTGGCTCTGATCAACCAGAAATCTCAAATTCTCACGGCTAGAGAATTACAGTCTGCCCTTGATATGGGCTTGATTATTCCCCTAGACAATAACTATAAAGTTCCTTTGCTGTTAGATTTAGAAGAATTATCAAACAACCGGGCTGAAAATTCTTTATCTGTCTGTTATAAATTTTTACATGATCGAGTACAACAAGCTTCTTATTCTCTTATCTCCGAGGAAGAAAAAAGAGAAGTTCATCTAGAGATTGGCCGTCTCCTCCTCAAAAATATTCAAGAAGATGATTTACACAATCACCTTTTTGATATTGTTAATCACTTTAATAAGGGAGCTACTTTAATCACTAAACAATCAGAAAAAAATGAGTTAGCTAAATTAAATCTTCAAGCAGCGAAAAAAGCAAAAGCTTCAACCGCTTATGGAGTTGCCTTAAGATTTTTAGAAGCAAGTTTAGCGTTGTTAGGGAATAATAGCTGGAAAAATCACTATCAGTTAACGTTAGAAATTCAGATAGAATTGTTAGAAACTCTCTACCAGAATACACAGTGGGAGCGAATGAAAGAGCTATCTACAGATGTTTTAGAAAAAGTGACTAACATTTTTGATAGAGTCAAAATTTATGAACTAGAAATCTTGTCCTATTACGCTCAATTTCGGCCAGATATAGCTATTAATGTCGCACTTATTGCTTTAGAACAATTGGGAATCAAGCTTGACCAAAATCAAAAAGGTGTCACTGAGAGAAAAATCAAAAACAAAATTAAGCAACAAACCAAATCCTTGAAATTACTATTACAAGATAAAAAAGTTGAAGACTTAGTTGACTTACCGAAAATGACCGATCCTTATAAACTTGCCGCTATTTCAGTAATGCAAAAGGTTACAACTGCTTTAGCGACAACAAATTTTGCATTATTTGTTGAAGTTGTATTAATTCAGCTTAATTTTTGCCTTAATTATAACAATCCTTCTCAGGCCGCCGCTACTTATAGTCTCTATGGAGTGCTTTTATGTGGAACTATAGAAGACTTTGATTTTGGTTATCAGTTTGGAAAACTATCTATGGCCTTCTTAGAAAAGGATAATATAACGCAAATAGAGGCTTTTATTATTCATGAGTATTATGGTTTTATTATGTATTGGAAAGAGCATATTAATCAAAAAATAATCTTAGAAGACTTACTGAATAGTTTACAAAAACTTGTCAATGTGGGGAATAATGAATATGTTTCTTACCTGGCTTTAGATTATTGCTTAATCAAATTTTTCGGAGGAGGTAATTTAAAAGAATTAGAGCAAGATTATTACAAATGTAGCCAATTAATTCAATCTCTCAAACTTGATTATTCTCGTAACTATACAGAAATATGCAGCAATATGGTTGTTAATTTGATCGGTATTGATCGACCTAAATATTTTATTTTAATTGGTCAATCCCAAGATCAAGAAGCACAGTATATAGAAGATTTTACCAAAAATAATCATCAATGGTTGTTGTTTATTTACTATTTTGGCAAAATGTTTATTAATTATTTTTTAAAAGATTATGTCGAGGCTTTTAATAATAGTCAGTATGCAGATAAATATCTGATAGCGATTGTCGGCTTTATCGGCAAACCACACCATATTTTTTTCTTCTCCCTTTCTCATCTTGCCTATTATCCTAGTTGTAATAGAGAGCAACAAAAAGAATTATTTAAACAAATTAATAGAAATTTAAACCACCTGAAGAATTATGCTAGTCACTGTCCAGAAAACTTCCAACACAAATATGATCTAGTCGCAGCAGAAAAAGCCAGAGTCTTAGGTCAAAACTGGCAAGCTCAAGAATTTTATGAAAAAGCCATTCAAGGCGCAAAGAAATATGAATTTATCCATGAAGAGGCTTTAGCTTATGAACGAGCATCTGAGTTTTATTTTACTTTAGGTAGAGAAGAAATCGGTAAATTATATCTCAGAAATGCTTATCATTGTTATGTGCGTTGGGGTGCAAAAGCTAAAGTTAAACAATTAGAAGAAGAATACCCTCAATATTTATTAGGCATCAGCAATCAAAACAAATCTAAGGGATTAAGTACCACTATCTCTACCACTGGAAATGATGGAGAAGTTCTTGATTTAACCACTATTCTCAAAGCCTCGCAAGCGATTTCTGGAGAAATCAAGCTAGAAAATCTTCTGCAAAATTTAATGAAAATTGTCATTGAAAATGCAGGAGCTCAGAAAGGTTGTCTGATTTTAGAAAAGGAAGAAAATTGGGTTATTGAAGCTCAAGGCACAATTGATCAAGAAACTATTAATATCTTACAGTCAATTCCCATAGAATCTATCGACCATGATAACTCAATTCCTCTTTTACCCACTAAAATTATTTATTATGTGGCTCGCACAAAAGAAACTATCGTTGTAAACGATGCCACTTCATCAGGTCAATTTACAACTGATCCTTACATTGTTGCAAAACAAACTAAATCCATTCTTTGTACCCCTTTACTCAATCAAGGTCAAATAAAAGGAATTGTTTATTTAGAAAATAATCTAACCACAGGTGCATTTACTGATGAAAGAGTAGAACTATTAAACATTTTAGCGGCTCAAGCTGCTATCTCTATTGATAACTCCAGACTCTATCAAAACTTAGAACAAAGAGTGCAAGAACGCACTAAAGAACTCACAAATACTTTAGAGGTACTGAAAGCAACTCAAGCAGAACTTATCTTTGAAAATGACCTGCTTAAAAGTGCTGAACAACCCCCCAAATTTGTCTATCAAGTGGGGGGAAGTTTACCGATGGATGCACCAAATTATGTGGTTCGACAAGCCGATCGCAATCTTTATAAAGCTCTCAAACAAGGTCTATTTTGCTATGTTTTAAATGCACGTCAAATGGGAAAATCTAGCTTAATGGTACGGATGATGAGCCAATTACAAAAGGAGGGAATTAAATGTGCAGTCATTGACTTAACTCGCCTAGGAACAGACAATATTACCCCCGAACAATGGTATAAAGGATTAGCCGTTGATCTGCTCCGCAGTTTTGGATTAATCAAACAATTGAAAACTTTTAAAGCTTGGTGGAGTGAACAATTAGACCTGCCTCCTGTACAACGATTAGGACAATTTATAGAAGAGTTTCTTCTAATTAATGACGATTTTAATCAGCGGCAATCTAGACAATCGACTGTTATATTTATTGATGAAATTGATAGCATTTTAGGGTTAAAATTTGATGTCTCTGACTTTTTTGCTTTAATTCGTTCTTTTTATAACCAGAGAGCGATTCGACCTCAATTTCAAGAGCTAACTTTTGCCTTTTTTGGTGCTACCACACCTTCAGCTTTAATTACTGACCCCCAGAAAACACCTTTTAATATTGGTAACGCTATTGAATTAGCAAGTTTTAAAGAACACGAAGCCCAACCTTTATTATATGGGTTAACAGAAAAAGTCAGTAATCTTCAGACAATGCTCAAACAAGTCTTAAGCTGGACGGGAGGGCAACCTTTCTTAACTCAAAAACTATGTCAACTGATGCGGGATAGTGAGCAGCCAATCCCCTCTAATCAAGAAGAACAATGGTTAGCTCAGTTAGTAGCAGAAAAAATTATTCAAGATTGGGAGATGCAGGATCAACCTGAACATTTAAAAACCATTCAAGATCGCCTTCTTCAAAGTCCAAACCGACCCCAATTATTAACCTTGTATCGACAAATCCTGCATCAAGAAGCAATACAGATTGATAACAATCCCTATTTACCTGAGTTATTTTTATCTGGATTAGTGGTAAAACGCCATGGTAAAATGGACGTTCATAATCGCATTTATCAGACGATATTTAATACTGATTGGCTTGAGCGATCGCTGTCTTAAACTGAACCAGTATATTGACTTCTAAAGTATTTTTGATACAACTGACAACTGACAATTGCTTGATTTTCCCTGAGTTTAATTAGGGTTTGCTGAAAGAAGCTACAACCTTTATTGGAAAAGGCTTTTAGCTAGATTGAGAGTCGCTCAGGTGCCCCTGAATCTGCTAAAATTACTCAAAACCCTTGCATCTTCTCTCCCTAGTACTAATGTATCGCAAGATTGAGCAACTGCCAACCTCACCAGAAAACTTCGAGTTTCCCTCGGAGGGGAAATTATCCCCAGACAATCGTTGGGTTATCATGGCCAATCT
>VYLI01000031.1_pt1 | contig 20408 bp, 17 predicted proteins | sample 5109511 | NCBI WGS metagenome assembly VYLI01 (sample SAMN12291808, study PRJNA351875) | freshwater metagenome | isolation source: freshwater lake | place: USA: Michigan, MSU1 Lake | collected 2011-08-19
CGGCGTGTCTGCGCGCCGGCTGCGGGACTTGCGCCCCGGCTTCAAGCGGCGCGGTCGCGGGCACCGCGCGAGCGGTCCGCGCCGTAGTTATAGTCATAGGCGTAGTCATAGCCGCCGTACTGGGTCGTCTTGGTGTTGAACTTGGTCAGCACCCCGCCGAGCAAACGACCGTTGCCGATCAACAGGCGACGCAGCGCCCCGCGGGCCTGGGCTCGACGCGTGCCCTTGGATTCAAGCACGAAGACGGTGCCGCCCACCGCGGCCGACAGCAGCGGCGAGTCGGCAAAGCCCAGCACAGGCGGGCCGTCGATCACGACGTTGTCGAACTCGCGCTGCAGTTCGATCAGCAGGTCGCGCAGGCGATCGCCGCCCCACAACTCCGCGGGGTTGGGCGGCAGCGGGCCGGAGCTGACGAGACTCAGGTTGGGCTCGCGGGTGGCCTGGACCGCTTGGGCCAGGGTTGCGGCACCCGACAGCAGGTTGCTCATGCCGACGCCGTTCTCCACGCCGACGATGCGGTGCATCGACGGGTTGCGCAGATCGCCGTCGATCAGCAGCACACGTTTTCCGATGCGCGCCAGGTTCAAAGCCGTCGCATACGCGGTCGTGGACTTGCCTTCGGCCGGACGAGAGCTGGTGACCAGGATGCTGGACGGCACGCCGTCGGGCGTCGAGAACTGCAAGGCGGTCCTGAGCGAATAGTAGGCTTCCGAGAACGGCGATCTCAGGTTGTCGAGCGCCTCGACCGGCGTTTCCTCGCGCCCGAGCAGGGGGATCACGCCGAGGATGGGCAGGCCCAGCTTGTTCTCGGCGTCGTCCGGCGTAGCCAGGGTTTCGTCAAGAGCCTCAAGGACGAAGGCGGACAGCGCTCCGAGCCCGAGCCCCAGAACTGAAGCGAGGATCAGATTGATCATCAGATTAGGCTTGGACGGGCCCCGGGGAACTTCGGCGCGGTCCACAATCGAGATGTTGTTCGACGTCACCGTACCCGAGACGCTGACTTCCTTATAACGCTCCAGCAGGGCGTCGTACTGGGTGCGGCTGGTGTCCAGCTCGCGCTGCAGGATGTTGTACTGGACGCTGCGGTCGCGCAGATCCAGCACCTCGCCCTTCAAGCCGTCGACCTGAGCCTGAAGTGCGCGCTCATTGTTGGCGGCGACGACATACTGGCCCTCGATCGACCGCAGGATGCCGCGTCCGATCTCGGCGATCTGCCGGTCCAGTTCCTCGATCTGGCCGCGCAGCTGCCGCTGGGCGGGCCAGTCCGCCTGATAGACGCGATCGTTCTGCTGATACTGCGCATCCAGGCGTGCGCGCTCCTCCGTCAGTCTCTGGACGGCGGGGTTCTGCAGCACTTCGGGCAGGCTCATCAGCGGCGAGGCGCGCGCCTGGCGCCACCGCTGCTCCGCGGCGATGCGATCGGCCTGGGCCGCGGCCAGCGAGGCGTTCAGGGCCGACAGATTGGTGCCGGCCAGGGACTGGGTCTGGCCCGCCCCGTCCGCGCCGGGCTCGGTGATGTTGATGATGCCCTGGTTCGCCGCATATTCGACCAGCGAACGTTCGGTCACCTCCAGCTTGGCCTTGGTCTGGGCGATCTGCTCTTCGAGGAACTCCCGGGCATAGGACGAGGATTCAAAGCGACGATCCAGGTTGGCCTGGATGAAATTCTCCGCATAGGCGTTGGTCACGCGCGCCGCCAAAGCCGGGTCGGGGCTGTCAAAGCTGATACCAACGAGCCGCGAGCCTCTCACCGGGGCGACAGAGAAGTTCCCCATGACGGTGGCTATGACCGCCTCGCGCCGTGCCGCGGCAAACTCTGCGGCAGTGCGATCGCCGCGTTCCAGCTTGCCGCCGCCCATGGCCTCGAGGAAGGCATCGGATGAAGCCAGCCCGAGGCTGTCAGTCACCCGCTCGGCAAGCGACCGGCTTTTTAGCAGCCCATACTGGGTCTGGAAGAACTCCTCCCCGGTCGAGGTCGACTCGCGAGGCGACACGTCGTCGACGTTCAGGACCCGAACAGCCTCGCGATCGATCTGCAGGGTGGCCTGGGCCGTATAGATCGGCGTCATCATCAGGGTTGAGCCTGCGCCAATCAGCAGCGCAGCCAAGAAGGCACCGACGATGAGAAACCGGTATTTGACCGCCAGACGCCAGTATTCTCCGAGATCGAGAGCCGCCGCAGCCCCTCCATCCAGCTGGGCACCGTGCCTGTCCATGGGATCCGTCTTCATGTTGCGAAAATTCTCGCTCACAGTTTCACTTCCGATCGACATCGCTACGGACGGCAAGGCCAACCCTGCAGGCGCGCCCTTACCCCATCGTAGTGCCAAGAGCGAGCGGACCCGGTCAACATTCTTCGCGACCCTCCCCGGCACTCAACGGCTGCGGCGATCTGGTGGTTGGGAGCGGGGACTGCCGCCCTTGATGCCGGTCGTTGCGGGTGCGCCCTCCGCCCCCATCGGACGAGGGCAGATCCCGGTGTAGACGCGCTGCCCGTGATGGCGACGTGCACCTATCGACGCCATCGCCATCTTGACCTGACCCGGGAGGCATGGGCTGCTTTGCAGGGTGCGGTTGCCCGCATATAAGCCTCCCAACTTCAGGGAGCTTCTCGCCAATGCGTCTCAGCGTCATCACGGCCTGCTACAACTCGGAGGCCACGCTTAGATATACGTTGGACTCGTTCCTGTCGCAGACACATCCAAAAAAAGAAATCATCATTATTGACGGGATGTCGAAAGACAAAACTGTAGAAATTGCAGAGTCCTATAGATCATCCAGCATTCGAGTGTTCAGTGAGGCTGACAGTGGCGTCTTTGATGCCATGAACAAGGGCTTTCGCCTGTTTGAAGGTGACGGGATCGGTTGGTTGAACTCGGACGACACATTCCACGACGAATTCGCCCTCGCGCGAGTGGCCGAGGCACTTGAGAATGCCGACGCCGCATTCGGGGATCTCCTGATGGTCAGCGACCACGAGTCGAAAGAGGTGGTTCGCGAATGGAAGGCTGGGCCGTTCACGGCGGGTGCCTTTCAAAACGGCTGGCAGCCGCCGCATCCCGGCTTCTTCGCGCGTCGCGAACTGGCGGAGCGAGTAGGCCTCTATGACCTCAGCTACAGAACGGCCGCTGACTATGACTGGATGCTGCGTGCCTTGCACGCGGCGGGCGTGACCGCAGCCTACGTGCCGCACGTCCTGACCGACTTTAAGATGGGAGGCATCAGCACGCGTGACTGGCGGGCCACTCTGAATGGGACCCTGGAGTGTCTGCGCTCTCGCCGTGCGCACCTCGGCGCCCCGCCCTTGGACAGGGCCGTATTCCTCCGTATCTGGCGCAGGCTTTTCCAGATCCGGAAACTCAGTAGCTACTATGGCGGCGGCAGTTAGGGTTCGGCCGCGCAGCCTAGACGACGATGCGCACGACCTTGAATGCCTCGGCGTAGCCGCAACCGTTCTGGCTGCCGCGGAACTTGGCGAGGGCTCGGGTCGCCTCGAGCGAACGTGAGGGCGCATTATTGACCTGGGAGGCGTAGCAGCTGAGCGCCTCGATCTTGCGGTCCATGAAGTCAGTTATGTCGACGTAGAAATCCGGATTGAACGACGGTTCGATGCCGCCGACGTTCCAGTGGGTTTCCGACAGCGTCTCATAGGCCAACACTGTCGTCGGGGCCTCCGCATGGACCGGGCGACAGGCGACGACCGAAGCGTCGAATATCCACCGGTGATCGATGTGTCTGTCGGGGAAGGGCAACATGACCCACTCGGGCGAAGCGTTCCGGACGAACTTGCTGATCCGGCCATTCAGTTCGGCGATCGGCGTTGCATGCACCAGAGTGGCCGGCACCTGCATGAACTCATGATGATGCACGCCCATGCTCGCGAAGGCGGCCTCGGCCTCGCGGCGCGTTGTTTCGAAGGCATCCTGTGGGTAGAGGGGCGGAAGGTGGCCCGAAACCACAAGTACCGAGACCTGAACCCCAGCGGCGGCGAAACGGGCGATAGAGCCTCCGGCGCCGAGGGTCTCGTCATCGGGATGTGGCGCAATCACGACAAGGCGCTTTGGCAGGGCAGTCATGCTTGCAGGCTCCTGAGTTGGGGCAGGGGCACGATCACCTCCACAGGCTTGGAGAAGGTTCCGCGCACCTTGGCGACGATGTCGTCTGCGAAATTCCAGGCGAAGATGATGAGCACATCGGGCTCATGCTCTCCGAGGTGGGCCGTGGGCAGGATCGGCACAGCCGAGCCCGGCAGGAAACGGCCTGTCTTCAGCGGATTGTCTTCCACGACATACGCCACTTCCTCTCCGGTGACGCCCGCGACCTTCATCAGCAGCGTTGCCTTGGTGGGGGCGCCGTAGGCGGCCAGAACCTTGCCCTTTCCAAGACGGTCCAGCAGCAGGGCTTTGAACTCCGCCATCAGTCGCAACACGCCTTCGCCCCAGGTCTTGAGGAAGGCGTCGTCCTTGACGACGCTCGTGAGTTCTGACGCCAGGAACTCCGCCGCACGGGTCGAGATTCCGCCCTTGCCGTCCTTCCTGAAGAGGAGCCTCAAGGATCCGCCCTGGATCTGATTGACGCTGAGGTCTTCCACACTGAAGCCGAGCGCCGTGAGGTGCCGGACCAACGGACCCGCGTGATGGTAGTCCAGGTGCTCGTGATAGATGGTGTCGAAGCAGTTCTTGCTGAGCACTTCGCGGAAGTAGCCGATCTCAAAGCAGAAATAGCCGCCGTCCTTCAAAAGCGCATGGATGGCCCTGAAGGTCGCCGCCAGGTCGTCGACGTGGGCGAGGACATTGTGACTTGTCACCATGTCGGCCTGCCCGTGACGTTCGACCACCTCAGTGACCGCTGCGTCGTCGAAGAAGGCGTTCAGCGTCTCGATCCCGGCTTCATTGGCGATCCGCGCCGGCATGGAGGCGGGGTCGACGCCGCACACCTTGAAGCCGCGCGCCTTGAAGGGCTTCAGACAGGTGCCGTCGTTGGAACCCACATCCACAATGAAAGGGGCCTGCGGCAGGTCCGTGCAGGTCTGCTTCACCCACTCCGCATAGGCGTCAAAGTGTCTGATGAAGCTGGCGCCGATGCCGCTCAGGTAGGTGTAGTTCGTCGCATAGAGAAGTTCGGGCGCGACCGCATCGGCCAGCTGGAAATGACCGCATCCGCCGCACCTGTTGAGCACCAGGGGATAGACCTCGGCCGCGCGGGCGGCTTCGGCCGTTTCCTGCAGATTGTTGCCCAGGGCCACGGCCCCGAAATCCACGATGGGGTCGAGGTCCGGGGCTTCGCAAAGCCGGCAGGAGGAGATCTTTCGGACGGCAGACGACGTCATCCGGCGTGCTTCGCCAGCATGGTCTGCAGGTTCTCGCTCGTCACGAACGGGACCCGCACGGTGTCGGCCTCATAGGTCGCCTGATCCCGCGGCAGCTTGCTCGACACGATCAATGTGGTGTCGACGGGGAAATAGGTGGCGTGAATTTCCATTGGCGGCGTGAAGATGTTGTCGCCCTTCTCGACCCGAAGATAGGTGACCTCGTCGCCGTCCACGTCCTTGAAGAAATAGTCGATGGCACCCTCAACCACATACATGAAGTGCCAGTCGGTCAGGTGATAGTGGTTGGAACGGATCGCGCCGGCATTGCAGGTGATGATCGAGACATTCTGCACCTGTTCATCGACGATAGACAGGATTCCTCCACGCGGGTCCGCGTCGCGCAAGATGTTGGGCATCAGGGTCGATTTTGACGGCACGGCCATGCGCGCATCCTTTCAGAACGTGTTGCTGACGTCAGGGCCCCCGCGACCCGGCCCGGGCCACGGAGGCGGCGGGAGAACGTCCGCGATCCCTTAGGCGATGGCCGTCGGATTGCCAATGCGTGGCACGGGACCGACGCTACAATTGGCCTCCCGACGGCAGTCGACTTGCGCTCTGCCGGAAGGCGATCAGAGACTCGCCAAGTCGGTCGAGGTGGCGGGCGGCCAGGGGCATACGGATGAGGGCGTCCTGGTCCGCCCTGTAGGTCGGCGTGGGGACGGCCAGCATCGTCTGGAAGGCATCGGCGTCTTCCAGTGTCTCGGTGTGGGTCCCGTTCAGGCCGGAGCGGTGGATGCGTCGGGGGCCAGGCCGGCCATAGAAGAAGGGCTCAAACGCAAGGCTGGTGCCATCGTCCAGTGTCAGGGTCACCCTGTTGGCATAGCTTTCTGCGACCCCCACATCGGCGACGACGTCGATCCCCTCCATGGCTCCACCCATCCGGACCGCTTCGCGGTCCGGATCGCCGGCGAATCTCACGGCCTGAAGTTCGAGCGCCGCAGCATCCAGGCCCATGTCCTGCAACAAGGAGAGCGGATAACAGCCAATGTCGAAAAGGGTGGAGTCCGCGGCCCGGCTCCCATGGCGAAACGTGCCGTCGGGCATGGCCGGAATATGAAACACGGCCTCAACCGACCTGACGCGCCGTCGCTCCTCGGTCCAGAGCGCCAGAAAGCGGGCGTGCAGGGCAGTGTGCCGATGCATGAACGCCTCGACCACGGTGGCGCCCGACCTCGCCGCCGTCGCCAGCACCTTGGTCGCCTCCGCTTCGGTCAGGAAGGCAGGCTTTTCGACGATGATGTCGATGCCTGCCTCTGCGGCCGCCAGACACGCCTCGAAATGGAGGGCCGGAGGGGTGGCGATCAGAACCGCATCACCGCGCCCCATGCCCGCCAGCGCCGCCCCGATATCGGAAAAGACGGCGTGATCGGGCCATGCTGACGGATGTTGACGTGTGACCAGACCATATACGGACTGCCGGTTGGCCATGATCGCCGGCAGCAGTTTCGTGCGGGCGTGGTGACCGAGGCCGACCACGCAGAACCGTTTCCAGCGTTCGGCCTGGTCCTGCTGCGTCATCCCAGCCACGGTGCCCGGAGCATCAGTCTGCGACTGGCGAAATAGAAGGTGGGCGTGATCGCCGCCATGGCCACCAGACTCGCCCAGAAGCGGTGCAGACCAAGGGCCTCGAGAACCAGGGCCGCCGAGACGACCACCGCCAGGTTGATCACCTGAGGCAGCAGATAGAGAAAACCGGGTCGCTCGATCTGCAGTCGTTGGTAGAGATGGTGCCAGTTGCGACTCAACAGGTCCTCCCTCTTGGCGAGACGCAGGGCGAAGACGAAGGCCGTGTCCACCGCCGGCAGGACTGCCGGGGCGAAGACGAGAGGATGCACGGCACCGTCGCTGCGCAGATAGAGCGCTGCAATCATCGTCAGCAAGCACGCGAATGCGAAGGCTCCGGCGTCTCCCAGATAAAGGCTGCGCGGAACGCGATTGACCAGGGCGAACGGCACGATGAAGGCCATCAGCATGATCGCCACCGACAGCAGCGTCGCATCGGAGGCCGCAAATGCCGCGAGGCAGACGGCGGTGAGAAAAATGAAGGTGCCGAGGTTCAGGTCGGCACCATCATAGAAGTTGATGATGTTGGTCAGAACGATGTTCACGATGCCGCCGAGCAGGCAAAGGCCGGCCAGCGCCCACAGCGCGTCCTGGAGCACAGGATACATGACAAGGCCGGCGATCGCGGCACCGACCCCGAACTGGATTCCGAACCGAAGTCTGACGCTCAGGCCCTGTGCGTCGTCGATCCAGTAAACAGCGGTCGCCAGGGCCACGATGGCGGTCGTCAGGACGATCTCTGCCGGGCCGAGACCGACGAGCGCGCCAATGACGACGAAAGCGGCGAGCAAAGCGCCGAACCCCGTGGGTGTGCCGCCGTCGGGCCGCAGGCGTCGCCACAGGTTTCGGTAGGGGTGGGTTGCCCAGTAGGTCAGGATGGCCCCGCCCCCGGCCGCCACGGCAAGCAGAGGCAAGGAAACGACCGGTTCAATGGCCATGCGCCGTTGCCTTCTTCACGCTGCGAGGCGGATGGCCGCGATATGGTCCATCACAGCCTGTCGGGTGAGGTCAGGCCCCGCCTCGCGGGCAAGGTTGGCGACGCGACGGACTTCCTCAGCGGTCAGCTCGACGGTGGGGCCGCGTGTATCGAGTTCGGAGAGACCAACGCCTATCGGCCGCGCGACCTCATTTCCGTCCATGAGTTCCTCAGTCAGCTTTTCGCCCGGCTTCAAGCCCGTAATCTTGATCTCGATGTCCACGCCAGGCCGGAGGCCGCAAAGCTCGATCATCTGCCGCGCCAGATCATAGATCTTTACCGGACGGCCCATTTCGAGGAGGAATTTGCGTGTCCGCGGCGTCTCACCGGCTGCACTGATGGCCGCAGCGTGCAGGACGAGCTGCACCGCCTCCGGAATCGTCATGAAATAGCGTTCCACATCGCGATGGGTCACCGTGACCGGCCCGCCATTCTCGATCTGCCGGCGGAAGATTGGAACGACCGATCCTGCCGAGCCGAGCACATTCCCGAACCTGACGACGCAATAGCGAAGCGTATCGGATGACGGGGGCAGCAGGGTCTCGGCGAGCCTCTTCGTGGCCCCCATGAAGCTGGATGGATCCACCGCCTTGTCGGTGGAAATCAGCACGAACTGGCTGACACCCGAGCGTCGTGCGGACTCCGAGACGTTATAGGTTCCGAGGACGTTGGTAAGCACGGCCTCGCAAGGGTTCTGTTCGACGAGAGTGACGTGCTTCAGCGCCGCGGCATGGAACACGATTTCGGGGCGCTCCGCGCTGAAGACGTCTTCCAGCCGGCGGGCGTCGCGGATGTCGCACAGCATGGCCCGCTTGCTGACCAAGGGGTCAATGTCGGTGAGGCCGCGATCGCTTTCGAACAGCAGGAACTCGGAATGGTCGACAAGGGTGATATGGGCGCATCCGAGCGAAACCAGTTGGCGGCAGATCTCCGAACCGATGCTTCCCCCCGCGCCGGTGACCAGCACCCGCCGCCCTGAAACCAGCGCCTCGATGGGCTCTCTGTCGAGGGCGACCGGCTCGCGCGGCAGGAATTCCTCCAGCGCGATCTCACGCAGGGATCCGGCGGCACCCGCCTTCAACTCGGTGACGCTGGGCTGACGCAGCAGGGGCCGGCGGGTTCTCCGCAGGCGGCCGATCATCTCCGGTTCCAGCCTCGGATGGGCGGCGGGGTCTTGAAGGAACAGGATGGCTACGCGTTCGGGCGGCTGATAGGCGGGAGCGAGCAGAAGTTGCTCGAGGTCGTCTTCACGTCCCACGACACGCACGTCATGGATTTGCTGGCCCAGCAAGGCGGCGTCCGGCGTCACGATGCCGACCGGCTCATAGGGACGCAACGCATCGTGCGCATGGGCCTTGAGATAGGCCGCCGCCGATCTCGGGTCGCCGACGAGGATCAGAGGCTGTGCCGTGCTGGACCGCTTTGCACCCAGGCCCAGGATGACGCTTCTGAAAGAGCGCTCGACACGCATGCGCCAGGCCAGCCTCACCCCGACGAGGAAAAACAGGGACAGCATCCAGCTCAGAATGAGTGTCGACCTCGGCAGGGTGATGCCGCGGTTCGAGAGGAAGATCAGTGCAAGGAACATCAGCGCGGTCAGGCCCGTCGCGCGCACCAGGCCGGCGACGTCGGCAATCGATGCATAGGACCAGGCGCTGCGCTCGTTGCGCAAGCCCAGTTCGATGCCGCCCCCGATGGCTCCATAGATGATCGCCCAGGACAGGACGAGGCCAGCATCCGGCGCGGTCAGCCACCAGTCCAGGCCGAGGCCGCGACGAAGGGTGTAGGCGGCAATGAATGCCAGAGCTACGAGCAGCGTATGTGTGATGACTTTGATTGCGTAGACCACGCGCGTTCCGCCTCCGGATCGATAAAGATCCAGTGCCCCCCTTTGGCCCGGAATGACCATTCTGGCCCCCAGACGCCGGCGTGTTGCTAGTGAAGAAACCCGGTCATTGCAAGGCGAGTCGCCTGACGCGAGCCTAGCGCTTCTGCACCAGCCTGGCGTGCTCAGGCAGGTTCTTGGTGACGACGGAGCCGGCCGCGACCAGAGCATGGGTGCCGATCGTGAGCGGCGCGACCAGCAAGCTGCCCGAGCCAATCGTAACCGCGTCGGCGATGCGGGTGGCCTGACGCGCGTCGCCGTCGAAATTGCAGAAGACCACGCCCGCACCAATGATCACGCGATCACCGATCGTGGCGTCACCTATGAAGGCCCGGTGCGAGACCTTGACCCCGCTGCCGAAGCTGCTGCGCGTGGCCTCGACATGGGCGCCGAGGATGACGTCGTCACCTGCGGAACATCCATCGCGAATAAAACAGAAGGGACCCAGTAAATTGCGTTGGCCGGACTCAAACCCGGACACGACGGAGTAGGCCCGCACACGCGTCCCATTTCTGAGATCGACGTCAGTCAGGATGCAGCCATGTTCAACGGTGACGTCATCGGTCAGGCGACAGCGGCCGGCGAATGACACATGCGGGGCCAAGCATATCTGCCCCCGGAAGGTGACTTCCGCGCCGTCCTGGAGACCGAGCGTCTGGTCGCCGAAGGCAAGGCGGAGCTCCTCGGCCTGCGTGAAGCGGGTCGCCGACGAAAACGCGACGGGCTTCATGCCTCAGCCGCCGACATCTGCTCGAACGCCGCCATGATGTGATAAAAGGAACTTGCCGGTGCCGGCTCCTGCACAAATCTTCCGTCGGCAGATAGTTTGTCTCGCCAGCGTCCGTCGGCAGTCAGATAGCGGGCGAGTGCCTTGCGCGCCCGGGCTTCATCCGCACGGTAGGACGGTTCATCCGGAACGGCCGAATGGAGGATCAGAGCGGCCTTGAGCCATTCCGTCTGCGGCCAAAGGCGGGCCCGGTCGGACACCGTCACAAGGTCTGCCGAAACCTCGTCACAGGCGACGCCGAGGTCGGCCCAGACGCCGCGAACGCCGCAGTCGTAGAGCCGGCGCGCAGCTGCAAGCGAGGCGGCGTCGTCCCGCGACCGGGCATGTCTGACCAGCAGCCATGCCCATTCGAACTGATGGCCGGGTTCAACGACCGGAGCCTCCCCGGAGGGCGGGCCGTTCCAGTCCCCGGTGAAGAACTCATGCAGTGCTCCGGTTTCCGGATCGATGAAGCGGCCGAGGGCCAGCGCGACGATCTCATCGGCCATAGCTCGCCATGGGCCGTCGGGCTCGAGCGACTCCCAGGCGAGGGAGGCCTCAAGCAGATGCATATGGGCGTTGGCCTGGAAGGGCCGGTCGCCGGACTCACGCCAGCCGCCGGCGACGACGCGTCTGTCATCGAGCCGGCGCCGTAACCGCTCGGCGCGCTCCGCGCAGATGTGGGGCTGCACGCCCGCCCCCTTGGCGGACGCCAGCGCCAGAAGGGCGAAGGCCTGGTCATAAAGATAGGGCTCGTCGTCCAGAGGGTGCCCGTCGCTCGAAACCATGGCGCGAACGTCGCCCTCGGGCCGAGCGAAATCGGCCCAGTAGCGGTCGAGACCCTGTTCGAGGGCCGACCGCCAACGGCCGCGCCAGCCCAGCCTGCCCGCCGTCGCCAGCACATAGATCTGGCGGGCGGGGACGCGGGCGCGTTTGAAATCGGCCACGTCGCGTCCCTCGGCATCGAGCACCTCGGCGAAGCGGCCGAGGTCGTCCACGCCCAGGCTGGTCCACAGGGGCAGGGCCCGAAGCGTCAGCCAGGACCTGAGGGCGGCGGCGTCGGGCTGGACGGTCGGGTCCATGGGGCGATGGGAGAGGAACTCCGGGGCCACGGTGCGCAGGCGTTCCACCACCGACTTGACCTTCTGGGACGCGGCCAGGTCACAGATCAGGACGGCATCCTGCTCGGCGATGACGGCCAGATCGCGCACGCCCACGGTGGCCACCACCATTCCGTCCGCCACGCGGACGTAACAGGCACCTTCCCCCTCGTGGATCGCGAGGCCCTGGCCGCCCGCACCGGTCGCCGCGACAGAGTCCCACGCGCCGAGGTCCGACCAGGCGAAGTCGACGGGGATGACCCACGCCGAAGTGGTCTTCTCCATAACCGCATAGTCGATGGAGACCTTGGGCGCTGAGCGGAAGGCGTCGCCGAGGGTGATCACCGGCCCATCCGTCGCCTCGGCGAGAGACCGGATCGCAGCCTCCCCCACGCCGGGTTCATGCCGCGCGAGTTCGTCCAGCAAGGTCTGGGCCCGGACGACGAAATTGCCGCTGTTCCAGAGGTATCCGGCGGCGATGAAGCCGACTGCGGCCTCGGGCGTCGGCTTCTCGACGAAGGCCTCCACGCGCGAGAGGCCCGACCCGGCCGCCCTTATATATCCGTATGCGGAGGAAGGTTCGGTCGGCTTGACTCCGAGGGTGAGGATGCAGGGCTGGTCAAGCGCCGCTGCAGCGGCCCGAAAGGCGGCGTCGCAGAAGGCTTTCGCATCCGGCAAGTGGTGGTCGGAGGCCACATAGACGGCCACGCCGGTGGCGTCGCGTGCGGCGATCCAGGCTGCCGCTGCGGCCATGGCAGGCGCTGAGTCCCGGGCCTCAGGTTCGAGCAGAATGACGGCGGACAGGCCGATTTCCGCAAGCTGGACCGACACGGACTCGCGGTGGCTCAAGCCACAGACGATGACCAGGGACCCGCCGTCCCGTGCGAGAGGCGCAACCCGGCGAGCGGTGTCCTGAAAGAGGGACTCCTTGCCCGTGAGATTCAGGAACTGCTTGGGACGCGTAGGCCGCGACGCGGGCCACAGCCGGGTTCCCGCGCCGCCACACATGATCACCGGATAGATCGCCATCACAGGTCCCGCTTGCAGCTTGGCGGCGCCGCCCCCAGGGCCCGCCGGGCCGTCGCCGAAATGGCTTGGTCTGGCCGCCCGCGGGACCGGCAATAACCGGTTGCCTGCATTGGGGACAAGGCCTAAAGAGCGCCGCGGATGGCGTCTGCGATGGAGCCGTCCGGGCAGGGGAACGTCGGCATTGGTGATCGTCCGGGGCCTGCAGGGTCCCAGATCGGCTGCGGCCGCTGCCCCGCCACAGATGGGACAACGAGGGTAAACAAGCCATGGCCAAAAAGCGTGCGCTCGTCACCGGGATCACCGGTCAGGACGGAGCCTATCTGGCCGAATTTCTGCTTGGCAAGGGTTATGAGGTCCACGGCGTGAAGCGGCGGGCGTCGCTGTTCAACACGGACCGCATCGACCATCTCTACCAGGACCCTCACGTCGACAAGCGCGACCTGATCCTCCACTACGGCGACCTCACTGACAGCACCAACCTGGTGCGCCTCGTGCAGCAAGTTCAACCAGACGAGATCTACAATCTCGCCGCGATGAGCCACGTCGCGGTGTCGTTTGAGCTTCCGGAGTATACCGCCAACGCCGACGGCATCGGCACTCTGCGCCTGCTGGAAGCCATGCGGATCTGCGGGATCGAAAGGACCTGCCGCTTCTATCAGGCTTCGACTTCGGAACTGTACGGCCTGGTCCAGGAGATTCCCCAGCGGGAAACCACGCCCTTCTATCCGCGCAGTCCCTATGCTGTGGCCAAGCTCTACGCCTACTGGATCACCGTGAACTATCGTGAAGCCTACGGCATGTATGCCTGCAATGGCATCCTGTTCAATCACGAGAGCCCGGTGCGCGGCGAGACCTTCGTGACCCGCAAGATCACCCGGGCGATCGCGCGCATCGCCCTCGGCCTGCAGGACTGCCTCTATCTCGGCAACATGAGCGCGCTTCGCGACTGGGGTCATGCCAAGGACTACGTCGAGATGCAGTGGCTGATGCTGCAGCAGGACGTCGCCGAGGACTTCGTCATCGCGACGGGCCGTCAGTTCAGCGTCCGGGACTTCGTCAGGATGTCCGCCCAGGAGTTGGGGATTTCACTGGAGTTCCAGGGCGACGAGGAGAAGGAGGTCGCGGTCGTGACCGCGGTCACCGGCGACCGGGCCCGCTGCAAGGTCGGCGACGTCGTGGTGCGTGTCGACCCCCGCTATTACCGCCCGACGGAAGTCGAGACCCTGCTCGGCGACCCGAGCAAGGCGAAGGCCAAGCTGGGCTGGGAGCCGCGCATCAGCACCGAGCAACTCTGTGCCGAGATGGTCCTGTCGGATTATGAGGGCGCGCTTCGCGACAGTCTGGTCAAGGCGCATGGTTTCCAAGCGTACGACTATCATGAGTGAGGGCGCGTCGATCGGACTTGAGGCCGGGGCCCGCGTCTTTGTGGCGGGTCATCGCGGCATGGTCGGCAGTGCCGTCGTTCGCCGACTTCAGGTCGCGGGCGTCTCGGACATCGTCACCGCTGCGCGATCGGACCTCGATCTGCTCGACCAGGGCGCTGTGCGCGCCTTCCTGGAAGCCCATCGTCCCGACTGGATTGTCGTCGCGGCCGCGAAGGTGGGGGGCATTCAGGCCAACAACATCTATCGCGCCGACTTTCTCTATGAGAACCTCGCGATCCAGAACCATCTGATCCAGGGCGCGCATGCGGCGGGGATCGATCGTCTGCTGTTTCTGGGCTCCAGCTGCATCTACCCGCGGGACTGCCCGCAACCGATCCGGGAGGAATATCTTCTCACCGGCCCTCTCGAGCAGACCAACGAGCCCTACGCCATCGCCAAGATCGCGGGCATCAAACTTTGTGAGGCGTTTGCGACGCAGTATGGACGTCGCTACTCGGCCATTATGCCGACCAATCTGTACGGCCCCAACGACAACTACGACCTGCAGACCAGCCATGTTCTGCCGGCGCTCCTGCGAAAGGCGCACGAGGCCAAGGCTGCCGGTGCCCCGAGCATGACGGTATGGGGGTCGGGCAATCCCCGACGCGAATTCCTGCATGTGGACGATCTGGCCGACGCCTGCATCCACCTCATGACCAGAGATCATGCGGGATCGCTCCTGAATGTGGGCGTGGGCGAGGACGTCACCATTCGCGAACTGGCCGAGACCATTGCCGAGACCGTGGGATTTGCCGGAGAACTGGAGTTTGACGCGTCCAAGCCGGACGGGACGCCGCGCAAGCTTCTGGATGTGAGCCGCATGCGCGAACTGGGCTGGAGCGCGCGCATCTCGCTGCGCGAAGGGATGGCCCGGACCTATCGGGATTTCCTGGCGGGCCACGCCACCGTTCGGCCAGGAACCGCTGCAACGGACCTCAGGGGGACGGCATGATCAATTTCGGACTGCTCGGCTGCGGCCGGATCGCCAAGCGCCACGCCGACCTGCTGGGAACTGGGCAGATCGCCGGTGGCCGCCTCGCTGCAGTCTGCGATCTCGTGGCGGATCGCGCCCAAGCTTATGGCGAACGCTACAACGTGCCCTGGTTCACGGACATGGACGCCTTTCTTGCCTCCACGGGGATCGATGCGGTGTCCGTTCTGACGCCGAGCGGCATGCACGCCGAGCATACGATCGCCGTCGCCGCCGCCGGAAAGCACGCCGTCGTCGAAAAGCCGATGGCGCTGCGACTCGACGATGCCGACGCCATGATCCGCGCCTGTGACGCGGCCGGGGTTAAACTCTTCGTGGTCAAGCAGAACCGCTTCAACGTACCGGTCGTAAAGGCGCGCGAGGCGCTGGACGCAGGTCGTTTCGGCAGGCTCGTCCTCGGGACCATACGTGTGCGCTGGTGCCGCGATCAGCGCTACTATGCCCAGGACCCCTGGCGCGGAACATGGGCCCAGGACGGCGGCATAATGACCAACCAGGCCAGCCACCACATCGACCTCCTGGAGTGGTTCATGGGCCGGGTTGAAAGCGTGCATGCCCGCGCCATGACCGCACTGGTGGACATCGAAGCCGAGGACACGGCCGTCGCCACGCTGAAGTTTGCCAACGGGGCGCTGGGCATCATCGAAGCGACCGGGGCCACGCGGCCCAAGGACCTGGAAGGTTCCCTGTCTGTGCTCGGATCGGGCGGAAGCGTCGTCATCGGCGGCTTTGCCGTGAACGAAATCTCCGCCTGGAATTTCGTGGAGCCGCAGGCCGAAGACGAGGAGATCAAGACCAGATTTTCGGTCAACCCCCCGAATGTCTACGGATATGGACACCAAGCCTACTACGAACATGTGGTCGACAGCCTGACCAACGGGTCCCCTGCCCTTGTCGATGGTCTGGAGGGGCGCCGCAGTCTCGAACTCATCAACGCGCTCTATGAGTCTGTGGAGACCGGGCTTGAGGTGCGTCTGCGCTTTCAGCCGAAACTGTCACGACTGGGCGGAACCCGGTGACCCAGTCGCCGACGCTCCTGAATGCATCCGTGCGCGATGTTCGCGCCGGGGCCGGGGTCAAGATCGTCGAGCCGGCCAATGTCTATGACTGCGATCTGGGCGACCATGTCTTCGTTGGCCCGTTCGTCGAGATCCAGAAGGGTGTGCGAATTGGCGCCCGTACGCGCATCCAGTCCCATGCCTTCGTTTGCGAGCTCGTCAGCATCGGGCAGGACTGCTTCATCGGCCATGGCGTCATGTTCGTGAACGACACGTTCGAGAAGGGCGGTCCTGCACGTGGCGACCAGACCCTCTGGAAGTCGACCGTGATCGGAGATCGCGTGTCGATCGGTTCCAATGCCACCATCCTGCCGGTACGGATTTGCGCCGGGACGGTGATTGGTGCCGGGGCCGTGGTCACGCGGGACATCGAGTCGCCCGGCGTCTATGCTGGCAACCCTGCCCGTCGCCTCCGCGACCTATTCTGAGCCCATCTCGCGTCGTCCCTCGCAACGTCATCCAGAGGCCCTTGCCGTGAACGTCCCCTTCGCCGACCTCCACCAGCAGTATCTCTCGTTGAAGGATGAGATCGACGGGGCCATGGCCGAGGTCATCCGGACCTCAGCCTTCATCCGGGGCCCCTTCGTCGAGCGCTTCGAGGCCGAGTTCGCTTCGGCCATGGAGGCTCGCCATTGCGTCTCCTGCGCCAATGGCACCGACGCGCTCTACATCGCCATGCACGCCCTCGGCCTAAGGGCGGGCGACGAGGTGATCACGACGGCCCAGAGCTGGATCTCGACGTCGGAGAGCATCAGTCAGGGCGGCGGGCACCCGGTCTTCTGCGACCTGGACCCGGAGACCCATACGATCGACGTGGCCCAGATCGAGGCCCTCATCACGCCGGCGACGGTCGGCATCATCCCCGTCCATCTCTACGGTCAGCCGGCAGATATGGAAGCGATCATGGCGATCGCCGAAAAGCACGGTCTCTGGGTGATCGAGGACTGCGCCCAGGCGCACCTGGCCACCGTGAACGGCCGCCAGGTCGGCACGTTCGGGACCGTCGCGACCTTCTCCTTCTATCCCGGAAAGAACCTCGGCGCGATGGGCGACGCCGGGGCGATCGTGACCAACGACGCCGATCTGGCGCGCAAGATGGGCATGTTTGCCCGGCATGGCGGTCTGGTGAAGGGCGAGCATTTCATCGAGGGCATCAACAGTCGCCTCGACGGCCTCCAGGCGGCCGTGCTGTCGGTCAAGCTGCCGCACCTGCCGGCCTGGACCGCGCGTCGCCGCGAGGTCGCCGCCCTCTATAACCGCGATCTGGGGCAGATCGAGGGGGTCACCATCCCCGCCGTCGCAGCCGGCCGGGGGCATGTCTATCATCTCTACGTCATCCAGCATGAGCAGCGGAACGATCTGCAGGCGCATTTGAAGGCGCATGGTGTGCAGACGGCGATCAACTATCCGACGGCCCTGCCATTCCTTCCCTGTTATCAACACCTCGGTCACGCGCCATCGGACTTCCCGGTGGCGGCCGCCGCCCAGTCGCGCATCCTGTCGATCCCGATCTCTGCGGAAATCACGGAAGCGCAGCGACAGGCGGTGGTTGAGGCGATCGCCGCGTTCGACAGGTGACGGAGGGTCCCGGTCGGGAGGGCAAGGCACGCGCGCTGGCCTTCCTGAAGGCCGGATCAAGTGCGCTCGTTTCGCAACTGGCGGCCCTGCTGCTGCTGCCGTTCCTCTTCCGGATATACTCGCCTGAAGACTTCGGGCTCTGGGCGACGCTCCAGGCTGTGGTGCTGACCACCGCTTCATTGTCGATCCTGAGATATGATCTGGCGATCGTGACCGAACCGGACGGTGATCGGGCGGGTGTCCTTTTCTGGGGCTGCGTCGCCCTGGGTCTCGTCGTTGCGACGGTCGCCGGGGGGCTTGGATCGCTGTGGGCGGTCGAGGCTGACGCCTCCTTGTGGGACGCGGCCACGCTTGCCTTGTGCGGCGCATGGCTGATGGCAGCGGTGCTGAATCAGCCCTTGCAGTCCTGGCTGGTCCGGGACGGTCGCTTCGGGGCGTCCGCAGCGTCGATCGTCATGGCGACGGTGGGGGCTAATTTTGGCCAGCTCATCATGGCCTCGTGGCATGCCGATCATCGCGGCCTGATCGCAGGGAGCGCCATGGGCTCAACGGCCGGCGTCCTCCTGGCGGTCTTCCTTTGCCGATCGGCGGCGCCTCGCTTCCGGCGCCTCGAGGGTCTGAGGGAGACCTTGACCGCACATCGGCGGTTCGTCTTCTTCTCCCTCCCGTTCACCGTCCTTTCGCTTGCACGGGAGCGGGCTCCGGTCCTTATCCTGGCGGTCTTTGGGACGGCCGTGCAGGTGGGGGCCTACAGCCAGGCGTGGCGGCTGGTCCACATCCCTGCGGGGCTGGCCAGCAGCGCGCTCCGACCGGTCGTGTTCCATGCTGCTGCGCGAGACGGGGCGGCCTCGGTGGGGGGTCTGATCCAGCAACTCGTGACGGGTATGGGGCTGCTGGCCGCGCCATGGCTGGGTGTTGTTCTCGCCGAACCCGCCCTGCTGTTCGGGTTGGTGCTGGGCGAGGCCTGGCGCGAGGCGGGCGTCTACGCCGCCATGCTCGCGGCTCCGGCGTTGTTGTTCATGCTGACCAATTGGCTGGATCGATTACTGGATGTGGCGCGGCGGCAGGATGCGAACCTCATGTTGGAGGTTTTGGCCTCCATCCTTTCGGTCGGTGGCTTTGCAGCCGTGTTGTGGGTTGGCGCGTCGCTGTCGACGGCCACGCTCGTACAGTCGGCCGCATTGGTCGTGTCCTATCTGACCGTGCTCTTCGTGGCATATCGGATCTGCGGCTATCCGCTCGCGCCGCTCGTCCGGACACTGTGCATCGCGGCCGCTATGAGCGGCGCGACGTGGGCCGCCACCTTCGGTGCTGCGTTCCTGTTCGGAGGACTCGGCGGGCTGGTGCTCGGCGCCATTTTGGCGGCTGCCCTTTCCGGCGCGATCGCGCTGCGATCGCTAAGGCCTATCCTGGCGGCGATTGCGGGTGCGAAATGATTGGGGTATCGACCCGCGAGCGTCGAGGTCGCCCATGTGGCGCGTCTGTTCGGCAGTCTCGAGGCCGAGGGGATCGTCGTCCGTCATGATCACCATCGTGGACTACGGCGTCGGCAACATCGGCGCGCTGACGAACATGTTCGAGTATCTGGGCGTCGATGCCGAAGCCACGGCGAACGCGGACCGGATAGCGGACGCCGATCGGCTGCTGCTGCCGGGCGTGGGGCATTTCGACAAGGCGATGGGGGAGTTGAGGAACAGGGCGTTGCTGGCGCCGCTGAACCACGCCGTCCGTGAGAGACGCACGCCGATCCTGGGCATCTGCCTCGGCATGCAACTTCTGGCGCGACGCAGCGAGGAGGGCGGGCAAGAAGCCGGCCTCGGCTGGATCGAGGCCGACGTCGTGAGGATTCCGCGGCCCGAGAGCTCCGACCTGAAAGTCCCGCACATGGGCTGGTCGGAAATCTCGGTCGTCAATCCCAGCCCCATATTCCCGCCGGAGGCGACCGGCGAGCGCTTCTACTTCGCCCACACATATCATGTCGTGTGCGACCGTCCCGCGGACAGGGTCGCCACCATCCATTATGGCGGCGAACTGGCTTGCGCCGTCCGGTCGGGAAACGTCCACGGGGCCCAGTTCCACCCGGAGAAGAGCCATCGCTTCGGCATGCGCGTGTTGAAATCGTTCGCTGAGTCATGATGCGCCCGCGATTGATCCCCATTCTGCTGCTCGACGGCGACCGTCGGTTGGTCAAGACCGTCCGCTTCGGCGAGCGCACCTACATCGGCGATCCGTTCAATGTGCTGCGGCTGTTCAATGAGAAGGAGGTGGACGAGATCTGCATCCTCGACATCGATGCCACGGCACGGGGCGGAGCGATCGACCTTGGCTTCGTTGCGGAGTTGTGTAGCGAGTGTTTCATGCCGCTGGCCTATGGTGGCGGATTGACCGACTTGGGGACCTGCGAAGCGCTGAACCGCGCCGGAGTCGACAAGTTCGTCATCGGGGCCGAGGCGGCCCGCCCCGGCTATGTCGGGACGCTGGCGGACACCTTCGGGGCCCAGGCCGTCATGGGCTGCATCGACGTGAGGGGCGGGGTCGAGGGGCGGGTTATGGTCAACTCCGGACGGACCGAGGTCGGGTCTTCGCCCATCGACTACGCCCGCGCGCTGGAGGCGGCCGGCGTCGGCGAGATCCTGCTGCAATCGATCGATCAGGACGGCCGCCGCC
>VYLI01000129.1_pt1 | contig 20205 bp, 27 predicted proteins | sample 5109511 | NCBI WGS metagenome assembly VYLI01 (sample SAMN12291808, study PRJNA351875) | freshwater metagenome | isolation source: freshwater lake | place: USA: Michigan, MSU1 Lake | collected 2011-08-19
CCAGAACAGAGTAAAACTGTTAAGGCAGGTGCGGAACCCCGCAAGGGAAAGAAGCAGAAACCTAAATCGTGAGGTTTGGGAATCACCGTCCGTTTACGGCGGTGAGGATGTCAAACTATAAAGTATATTTTCCCGCCAAAATCCCCCTCTCTGGGGAGAAGGGGAAAAGCAAACCCAAGATTAACCCTGCACCATGACAGAAGCAGCCGCAGCCACACCGGCGCCGGGGGTGACACCTTCGACACCTAACTCGATTAAAGTCGCTTCAATGGCAGCGATAACCGTGAGGATATCCCGCTCACTAGCAAAACCTAAATGACCGATACGGAAGATTTTACCCTTGAGGTGATCCTGACCACCAGCGACAGCGATGTCGAACTTTTTATTGAGAGTCGAACGAATTTTTTCCGCATCTACCAGAGTGGGGGCCACCGCAGTAATCGCCGTGGAAGCCCAGGAATCCGCCGCGTAGAGGGGCAAATCCAGGGCGCGCATACCGGCCCGCGTCATCTGGGTTAAGCGTTGGTGACGGGCGAAAATTGCCGCTAATCCCTCCCTTCTCATCATTTGCAGAGAAGCTTGTAAACCGTACATCAGGTTAACTGGAGGGGTAAAGGGGGAACTATCCTCATCGGTGGCTTTTTTGTATTTGCCCAAATCTAGATAAAAACGGGGCAGTTTGGCGGTTTCGTAGGCTTTCCAAGCTTTTTGACTTACGGAAACAAAACCTAAACCGGGAGAAATCATATAACCTTTCTGGGAACCAGAACCGACCACATCTAAACCCCATTCATCGATGGGAATATGATAAGCTCCTAAACTGGTGACAGCATCGACGATAATTAAAGCTTCCCCGTGGTCTTTTACCGCTTTGTTAATGCTTTCCAAGTCATTGAGAACCCCGGTGGAAGTTTCCGAATGGGTGATAATTACCGCTTTGATGGCTTTTTCCTTGTCTTCGGTCAGTTTAGCCGTGAATGCCTCTGGATCTAGGGGTTTACCCCATTCTGCCTTAATGACATCCACATTTAAGCCGTATGCTTTCGCCACTTTCGCCCAACGTTCCCCAAATTTACCATTATCCCCCACCAAAACTCGATCGCCGGGGCTAAGAAAATTAATAATTCCCGCTTCCATGGCACCGGTTCCCGAAGCAGTTAGCATTAAAACATCGCCACTGGTTTGATGCAACCATTTGAGATTTTCGGTTAATTCGGCGATTACCTTGCTAAAAGCACCCGTCCGATGACCTATAGGTGCTTTAGCCATAGCCAATAATACCGCTTCCGGCACTGGTGTCGGGCCGGGAATCATCAACATATTTTTATTTTCCATGGTTCGTCCTCTCTCGTTGGGCCATATTTAACAAAGATAAAAAACCAAATCTCGATCGCATCAATTCTGAGGGGATGATTTAAGATTCGGCAAACTCTGATTATATACCGGGAGATAGCCGTGTCAGTTATCAGTGATCAGTTACCAGTTATCAGGTGTGAGTTTTCAGCGAATAGTATTAAGGGACAAGCTCGGAGCTGCCTTTTTACTGTTTACCGATAACTGAAAAATCCCTAACCGAGATTTTCAAAGAGTTTCTGGATACCGACGGCAGCATCGGGCAGTTTTACCAAAGATTCGCCGATTAGAACCGCATTTGCTCCCGCTTGCTTCACTGTGGCTAGATCTGCAGCTTGGTGTAATCCCGATTCGCTGACGATCAGAATACCTTTTTCTCGCACCTGTTCACCCCTGGCTTCTAGTAATTGGCGAGTATTGTCTAAATCGACTTTAAATGTCTCTAAATTGCGGTTATTGATGCCGATTAGTTCGATTCCCTCAATGGCTAACACTCGATCGAATTCGGCCAGACTATGCACCTCTACCAAAGCTGTCATCCCTAAACCCTTGACAATTTTGACAAAATATGCTAGGTCTTGATCGCTTAAAATAGCGGCAATTAAAAGGACAGCATCGGCTCCTTTAGAGCGAGCGTAGTAGATTTGATAGGGATAAAGGATAAATTCTTTGCATAATAGGGGTAAAGATACCGCTTGCCGGACGAGGGTAAGATTTTCGTAACTACCTTGAAAAAACTTACTATCGGTTAGGACTGATAAACAAGTGGCTCCCCCCTGTTCATAGGTACGGGCGATCGCTACAGGATCAAAATCTTCCCGGATAACTCCCTTGCTCGGGGAAGCTTTTTTCACTTCCGCAATCAAAGCGGGTTGGGTTTTCCCCTGTTTTAAGGCGGCTAAAAAGTCGCAAGGTGGCGCAGTATTGGCTATTTTTTGGCGTAATTCTAATAAAGGCAACCGTTCGCGCAATTTATCGACTTCTATCTCCTTATGCCAAACGATTTCTTCTAAAATATTTTGCGGTTGTGCCTCCGGCACTTTCACCACATAACTCAAACTCTCAACTTTGACGGCAGGATTGGGGTGTTTTCTTCGGATCTGCATTTTTTCACTGTCCAGAGTGTGAACAGTGATTAGTTTAACAGTGATTAGTTATCGGTAATTCAAATAGAGACGCAGTTAATCACGTCTCTACAGATATTTATCTATACTTTTGTGGATATTCCCAGTCTTCACCAATCTCCTCAAGGCTATTGCATAGCTCCGATCGAGCGTTCTAAAATCTTATCTTGGAGTTTTTCTTCTTCTTGACGATTTTCAGTTAATAAAACCCGTGCTTTCGCAGTTTCTGCCTCTCCTTCCCCTAAAAGCTCCTCTGTACGAGTTAAGACTTTTTCTTCGAGCATTCCCTCTGCTTGTCGTTCTTGGGTTAAATTAAGACGTGCTTTTTCTTGAATATTCATAAATTTATCCTTGCCACAGGTGCGATCGATTTCTACCTTTAGTCTGACACAAATTTGCTATTCTGTATCATTAACTACAGAAAAATTTAGAATCTTACCTATGAAACCGAGATTTAGGTATTTGTTCTCATTGCTTAAATGGACAGGGATCGATCGACCTAAAGCTATAAAATAAAACCTATGGAACAATTCCCCGGCGTAATCAAGCTTGTATATCGGGCGAATAATTATCGATTGCCTAAACCAAGAGATTTCTTGACACTATCCGATTCTATCGTAATATCCTATTTGCAGAGCTTATGACCAAAGGTAATTTAAACGATCTCATCCGTACAGAAGCTAATAAAGAGGTAGAATCCCAACCCTCTCCTTCTCCCAAACGTCCCAAGGAAACTAACGCCACCCTACAGGCAAAAATTAACGACTTGACGGCAGAATTAGAAAAAACCGAGAAAAATCAGCAAACTCTCCAAGAAACAGTTATTTCTCTGGAAGAAGAACTTAAAGAACATCTGGAACTCTCTGTCAGTTTACAGCAGTTACAACAACAGACCGAGCAGTTAGAATCTGTCCTCTCGGAAAAAACTACTTTGCTGGCACAATTATCGAGTCAATTAAGCAAGACAGAAACAGAACTGACTGATAAAAAACAGTTAATTGAAAAATTATCGAGTCAATTAAGCAAGACAGAAACAGAACTGACTGATAAAAAACAGTTGATTGAAAAATTATATAATCAAATTAAAACCCTAGAAAATAGTCCCACCCCCACCCCTGAACCGTCAGCAATTACCAAACTATTGCCTAAGAAACCCAGTCTTTATAACTTTGAAATGGCCACTTTAGCCCGTTATATTGCCCCCACTCCTACCCCCACAGAGTTAACGGATTCCGATATCGGTTGGTTCGATTAATTATGGCTAGTAAAAATCAAGAACAACAACATCCACAGGAAAGACTCGATCGCCCGATTGTTGATCAGCTACTGCAATCAGAACCCAATGATTTAAACTTAGCTGAATGCGCTCGTTTACGCATACGTTATCAAAACTTTCCGGGAGCAAGAGAAATCCAAAGAGATTTAGATTTAATCCTAGAAAAATGGCAGTTAGATGAAGTCAGTTTATGGGCAAAAACTCGACAACTGCACAGTCACGGACAAGTGTATCAAATTCGCCAAACCGAGGAGCAACAGGATTGGAGTTAAATTGCAGCAGTTATCTTAATGGTGCGAGAGGAAAAATCAAACCTATAATTTGATTTTATCTAATAATCTCTGAAAAGGATTTTTTGGTTTGCTTGCTGGCGGATCTGCGGGGGGATTAGGATCATCTAGATAACGATAATATTTCCAGATATCCCAGTAAGGACAACCCGGTTCAATACGAATTCCTGCCCAATGTAAATATTTTAAGGGCTGATTTAATCTCGGATCGATTAAAATATTCCCCTGACGTTGAAAATGAGAACTTCCCCCCCAATTTCCCGCTTGACAACCCGGAGCGCGGACAATATTAAATCGATTGGGAACTCGTTTGAGAATGGTATAATTAATAATCGGTTGATCGGAGGTTTTTTGAGAAAAATCAAAGTATTCTGGATGAGCGGCACATTCTTGAAAAGCACTATATAATTCCTGTTCTGAGAAAAGATTCTTTTTACTAGCCCAAAAACCACCGTTAAACATTCCACTTAGATCATTTTCCGTGAAGATTCCTTGTTCTAAAACAATCGGATTAAAGACATCAGTAATCCCTTTTTTGTGTTGGTAATCACAGCAGAGAAAATCGTAGGTATCGAGGAAATTTAGATTATCTATTATTTTTTCAAAAACTACGATATCCGTATCGATATAAAGAAATTGATCTAATTCTCCAAACCAACACACCTGCTTGCGAAATTGATTGGGACGAGCAAAGAATTTTTCTCCAAAAATATCATAGATTTTCTGGGCTAATTCTTCCACTAATTGCAGATCAGGATAGAGAATAACGCCATATTTTTCGGACAATAAATCGGCAATTTTTTGATAATTATTGTCGTAGGGAATCAAGATGACGGGAGAATCGGGATCGTACAAACGAATACTATTCATTAATGCGATCGCCTGCTCGATAACTCGATCATTAGCGGTAATGTAAATTCCTCGCTTCATAAATGTCCTAGGGGCAAGAGTTAGAAATAATTATATAGCAGTTATCTTAATGGTGAAGTAGAAAGTTTTCCTTTTGGGGGGTCAGCCATCAGACTTCGGCGTGAGCTTTTGTCGAACGCTTTTTTCTCCCGATATCCCTGTTCACTGATAACTGATCACTGATCACTGATCACTGAATAGCCGATCGGTCTTTCTCTGTCAACTCTTAAGGAGTCGTGGGTTTCATTTTTGAATTGGCGAATAATTAAGGAAAGATCACTGCTACTTAAACAGTTTTTTCTTAAGTTTAGCGAGGGAACTCTGTATCCATAATTTTTTAAGTCGCAGGGGTTCTAAACCTTTTATATCAGCCGGATAGTGTTTTTTAATATCAAAGAAATCATTAATTTCTCTTAAAATTGTTTCAAAACGTGGTAGTAATTTTTCGGGATGATAATCATCGAGAAAATTAGCCGGTAAAGAATTAACGGGAAAATTACGGGCATAATTAAGAATACGTGACCGATCGTATTGAGTGGAATAAGCCCCGATTTTTTGACAATTGAAACCGGGATCGAGATAATCGGCTAAGGCGCTATTGACGCTAGAAAATACCGTACAACCACAGGCTAAAGCTTCCAGGGGCGGTAAGCCAAAACCCTCCGTTAAACTGTTTACAGCCCAATATTCAGCCGAATCGTAGAGATAAACCCGACTACGATTGAATAATCCCACTAAATCCTCCACATAGCTATCTAAAACCTTAACGCGACAGTGGGGACGGAGGGCGGGAACTAGACGATTGAGAAGATACTTTGAGGATTTGCGCCCCTGTACTAGGACATCGATATCTCTTTCTAAGCCTAAATTGAGAAATTCTGAGCCAATTTGATTAGGAAGATAGTAAATCAAAGCATTAGGAGCTTTTTCTCCCCAATAACCCATAGTATTACGGCTAACGGTGATAATTGGTATTTGGGAGGGTAAACGGAAGCCGTAACCTGTACTATGGGCATGATAAATGATATTATGCGATCGCAATCTTTGCACCAGTTTAGGAACATCAAAACCCCAGCTAACCACAAAAATACTGTCATCCGAGCTTATTTTCGCGAGTATATCCTCTAAAAAAGGATAATTTAACTCTTTTTCACGATAAGTCACAATCTGGGCGCTACAAATTTGACTAGCCAAATTGACAGTTTTCATTTCTGCCCACAGTCCACCCCCACCAAAAGGAGAAGTAGTACCGGGCAAGAGAAAATAGAGGTTTCTCATCAGGATAATAGAAGTTTTGGTTAAGCGGTAGTCTGGAGACTTGGCTATTCTATACTTAATTATTAAGGTGTGAGGTATCTAAAGGCAATAGTCGATCGAGCATAGATATTATTAAATTATGTTTGCCACTGATAAATACTTAGAATTTTAAAGCAATACCCTCCTCGTCCTATTCACAATGAGGAAGACTTAGAAATGATGCAGGAGGTTATTAATCGCCTTTTAGACAAACCCCAATTAACGGCAGAAGAAAGGGAATATCTAAATGTTTTAGGGGCTTTAATTTATGAGCATGAGGAAAATCAAGAGCCAATACCTGATATTTATGGACTTGAATTGTTGAAATTTATATTAGAGGAAAGAAACCTACAAAAGCAAGATTTGCTATCTATTTTTGAAAGCAAGTCAACCCTGGATGACATTTTTGATGGCCTACAAGAGTTAACTCCTATCTATATTCAAAAATTAGCCAATTTTTTAAATATATCTCCTGATTTATTTTTTCCTAGTTAGTCACAAAAAATGCGCTAGACAGTTAAGCTTATTTCCTGTCTTAACGCATAGGTTAACAGACTAAATCAAAGCCCGATAACGCCCCAAAGCCAGTAGAGGAAAATACTGCTGATAGAAATGATATTTCAGGTAAAAATGACAGGGAAAACCTGTACCGGTAAAGTAATCTTCATCCCATGTACCATTTTCTTTTTGGGTAATAAGAAGATAATTAACGCCCTTTTCGATCACTTCTCGCTGATAATTACCGGTAACTTTACCGACGGCTAATAAACCGATTAATGCCCAAGCAGTTTGGGAAGCGGTACTATTTCCCTGTCCTTTAAATTTAGGGTTATTGTAACTAAAACAGGTTTCACCCCAACCACCATCAACATTTTGACAACTGCTTAACCAATTGGCTCCTTTTTGCAATTGATGGCGATATTTATTCGGTTCCAGAAAAGCCAAAGCAGATAATGCCCCACTGGTTCCATAAATATAATTTACACCCCAACGACCAAACCAACTACCATCAGCTTCCTGTTCTTTTTCCAGATAATCTAAAGCTTTTTTAACTCGATTTTCCTCCATTTTAACATCACAAGTGCCTAACATTTCTAGAACTCTTGCAGTAACATCAGCCGTATTAGGATCGATCATTGCTTTTAGATCGGCATAGGGCAAAGAATTAAGCCAGTTTTGATCGTTATCGATGTCAAAAGCTCCCCAACCACCAGCTTTACACTGCATAGTAGCCATCCAATTAACTGCCCGTTTCATCACGCTTTTTTTAATCTTTTCATCGGGCATTTTAATTAACTCTAAAGCCATCACCACCACTGCCGAATCGTCTAAATCGGGATACCAGCGATTGTCAAATTCAAAAGCCCAACCCCCAGGGGTTCCGATTTTATTTTTAATCGCCCAATCGCCATAATCAAGAATTTGTTGATCGATTAACCATTGTCCCGCTTTAATCATAGCTGGATGAGCGGGATTTAGACCGGATTCAATTAGCGATCGAATTACCCAAGCCGTATCCCAAACCGGCGAAACACAGGGCTGTACACAATAGGTATTATCTGTCTCAATGGCAAAATTATCCACCGCTTTTAAACCGCGGGCAACAATCGGATCGTAAACATCATAACCTAGGGCTTTTAAAGCTAATAGGGAATTTAACATCGCTGGGATAATTCCCCCCCAATCGCCTGTGTCTTCCTGTCGTTCAATTACCCATTTTTCCGCCGCTTTCAGACTTTCTTGACGGAAGGGAACTAAATCAGTTTTTTCTGCCCATTTAAACAGCCCATCTAACCAGAGAAAAACATCCGCCCAATCGTTATTTTTTGGTAACTCATACTTGACATTATTCACCCCTTCTGTATAGAGTTCATCGAGATTAAAACCGATTTTATATACGGGTTTTTTGTCGAAAACAATTAACAAAGGAACCGTACTTCCCCGCGCCCAACTGGACATTTCATAGATAGTAAAAGGGAAATTTTCCGGCAGTAGCATAATCCAAGCGGGGATAGAGGGAACCCCCTGCCAATCGTAACAATCAATCAAAGCGAGGTGCATTTTGGTGAAAATGCGGGTTTTGCTGATGCCACCTTTAGCTAAGATAAATTCTCTAGCTTTTTCTAAAGCAGGATCATTAACGGGAATTCCCAATAGTCGCAGCCCCATGTAGGCTTCCACAGTGGTGCTAAGATCGCCACCATCCCCATAAAATAACTCCCAAGCGCCGTTAGGACACTGTTGCTGACGCAGATAGGTGGCTGCTTTGTCTAGGGGGCGTTTTTTGTCAGTTTTCCAGATTTTGTGCAGTAAAATTGCTTCTGAGGTGATGGTGACATTAGATTCTAATTCTGCCCACCAGTAACCGTCAGAGTATTGGGTAGAAAGTAAATAATTTTGAGAAAGTTCGATCGCTTTCGCTGTTTTAGCGGCTATTTCGGTGATTTTGTCCTGAATCTGCATTTTTTCCGTTCGACAACCTCTAGGGACCACGAGTGCAAATAAGATAATCTTATTTACAAAGTTTTCAATAAGTAGCTAAAGAATGGGATTTTGTTCCCAAAGAATCCCGTAAAGGAATCTGCGTGGGTTGCCACCAGCAATTCTCATTTTAAGGTTTCATGACATTAAAACCCTTGCACCTAGAGGGGTTAAAATTCTTTAACGAATCTCTAGATCGCTGAAACAACGCAAAATCGTTTCAAAATGAGAATTGCTGGAGCAACATTAACGGTGTAGTTGAGCCGCCATAGGCAATTTTGGGCTTTTATAGATTACCTGAGTAAAGTCGGCTCCAACGCAGTGTTAGCTTGCACCCCTTATAGGGAGCGATTAACAAGCTAAGGCAAGAACTTTTAGAGGTACAAGAGCTTTGTGAAGAACGCTGGGCTTGGCATTTAGATATATCTCACGGCAATTGCTCTCGTTATATCCAACCACAACAGCCCCTATGGTTGTGCCAATTTCAGGATACATTTCTTGACTCATTTTACCCTCATCTAAAAAATCAGGGATTTTAATTAGCCCCTTGACCAAGGATTCATCAATCTTTACAAAAATACCAAAAGGCGCATGAAATTCAACTTTGCCCTGCACAAACTGACCTAGCTTATATTTTGATTTGATTTGCTCCCAACTTTTGCTATCCATGATGTTTACCGTGATTTAAGGACTCGTGGAAATTGATTTAGGACGGGAAATAGGCTTTGAGGAATAACTACCTCAATGCGTTCGCAGTTATCTTTTTCATCATAGCGAAATTCTAGTTGTTTGAAATATTTATCGTAGTTTGCCTGATCAATAGAAACCTCAAGGATGCCATCTTGGTAGCTCTGGTTAAATTCCTCGGCAATACTTCTGTCATTTGGACCTGCAAAGTAGCAACTTCCATCGACATAAGGAGGGTTATACGGGAAATCAACAGGTTGAAATCCCTCATCCAGCAATTTTTGACCTTTACCTTTTTGAGGAGCTTTGTAAATTGTAATGGTTTGGACGGATTGTAGCTGCTCCGACTGCATATATTGGTATTTTGGCTAGGACAAACAGCAGTATCATAAACTACATCAGTCTCGAATCAGTTTTGGACTATCAAAAATATTTAGAGTATTGCCATACCAACAATCCAGAAAACGCAAATAAAAATCATATTGCAGAAAAACAACCAAGTATAATTAATTGTTAATCGTTTAGTGGCGTTTCATTTTTTGCTTGTTTCATTCCTTCCTTGCGGGCGGCTGCACGATCCTCGTTAGTGGCAGTCATCCCACTCTGAAAGTAAGGTTCTGCTGCATTACCAATACCATGTGTCCAGAAAAATACGAATGCAGCACCCCCAAAACCTCCAGCCCCTGGCAAGCCAATTTTGAATAACGCAAGACAAATTTGTTGACCAAGCATTCCACCTCCAACAACTGCAAGCATCTCTTTGACTGTTTTAGCATCAATTTTGTACCCATAAATATTACCAATAGCGCGAACCATAAGCATCTGCACAGGTGTAATTGTCCAGATGTCGGCAAACGGTATCGGCATAGGGGCAATAGCTGCGGCAGCCCAAGCACTAATTTGGCGTGCTTCTTTAGCCATTTCTTTACGTTGAGATTCATCTACGTTGCTGAAGTTATCGCCTAGAAATTGCTTCATGCGAACACCATGTTTACCCAGATGCTGAAGTAGCTGAATTGGAATATCACTCATTTGTAAACAATCCTCATTTTAAAGCCAGCATAGCCGCATATCTAGCGAATAAAGTAATCATCTGCATCAATCCTTGATGGACAGTAGGAGCGAAATGCTAATGCAAATTTAGACCCATCCATTGTTCTGTAGACTCCACGATATTATGTCCCGTATTTAGGGCTAACCTCAATAGAACAACTAACGAGGGTTGCGGGAGTATAAGCATAGCCTTTGTTAGGGAATGGTAATTCCATCATTAAATATGAAATCATGCCAAGCAAAGTAGAGGAAATAGCGGTCTTGACAGGTTGACGGATCATAAGCACTCCAATGAAGTTTTCTAATACTAACTTTATGGGGACTAATACCAATTTTCAATAGTCGTGACTAACATCTGAAAGTGCAACTCCTTTCTCCGAGAGGGATTGCACTTTGAAATGATCAACTAAGTCTGTCATTACTTTTGAAAAATGATATAATGGCTGAGTTTACCTGCCATTAATGATATTGCTCCTTTGTATTTTTGTCAAGCTAACGGCAAAGTTGAGCGGCGGCGGTCGCCTCTCAACTCAGCACCAAAATCTCTAATATTGTCCGCTCCAATGATGTGTTATGCCCTGATCGCTCAATAATTATTTATCTTTGCGGTCGCACTTCTCAGAACTAATCAACGCAGTAAATTATTTTTGAGAGTAAAATCCTGGCTGAAAACAACAAATGTAGGGTGTGTTAGCGTCAGCGTAACGCACCAACTTTGAACATTGGACAAGGTGCGTTACATTTCATTAACGCACCCTACAAGATCTGCGATCGCACTAGTTATCCTTTTTCTGGTTCACTCTCCAAGCGTTTTGGTCTTTCAACCAAGATTTGGGTATGCCCTACCCTATCTGTCTGACGACAAAGATTTTTACTGGTTTTTCATTCACNAGGTTTTCGCTACCCTCCCTTTTTGTCTCTTATGCAGACTTTCGAGTTCAAGGGTTCAACTCAATCGAGCCATTCACTACCGCCCACTCAGGGGATTCAAACCAATTTCATTTTAACATAAAGCCGTCCTAAAAGGACGGGGCTTTAACCCAAAATTTTGGTAAATTATTTTTGAGAGTAAAATCCTGGCTGAAAACAACAAATGCAGGGTGTGTTAGCGTCAGCGTAACGCACCAACTTTGAACATTGGACAAGGTGCGTTACATTTCATTAACGCACCCTACAAGATATGCGATCGCACTAAAACAACGCAAAATCGTTTCAAAATGAGAATTGCTGGAGCAAAATTAACGGTTAGACATTTTCTCAACCAGAGACTATGGCAAAGGTTTAATTGTCACTAATCCTCCAGCAAAACCCTGAATATTCAACTCATAGCCCTCAAGTAAACCCATGCCAACTAATGGATCTGTCTCTGACTCATTGATTTCAATAGATTTGATCTGACCATCCCAGATTACAGTTGCCTCAAATACGTTAAACATACAGAGGCTTCCATCGCCCAAAATTCCTTCTTCTTGCATATACCACGTTAATCCTAGCTTGCTGATGATAGCAGAAGGTAAAGTGAGAAATCCAGTGTAACCAGTGTCAATAACTGCTTTAATCGCTTGCCTCTGGTGATTTTCGCCCAGCACCACGAATTGAATAACTGCTTCTCGGCGCGAATTGACGCTCCCCATCATCATGGCGACACACTGGGGGAACGAAAGCCAAAACGATGGACGGCACGATGCCCAATCCGAATACCGAATATCTGCGCGTCAGGAAAACGTATTAATAACTGTTTAGCTGCTTTCAGGCTATCGTCAGCTACTTCAAAAGCCCCTGTTTCAATATCTATAGCTACAATCCTGCCATAATTGCCCTCCTCGACTTGTGATCGTATCTGAGACTCGTAGATTTCGTGTCCACGTCGGGCAAATTCTTCTTTGCTATAGCGGGGTTGACGGATTAGCATGATTAGACTTTTCTTAGATCATTACCTTGTCTAGTATTGTAACTGACTAAAGGCTACTATGAAAAATTGCGTTTGTTCAAGCAAAAATAAGGCGTGTTACATTTCATTAACGCACCCTACAAGATCAGCGATCGCACTTGAGATGATGAGGATAGATTAGCATACGGTCGGGTGCAGTGATTTGTTATGCATTACTTTGATTTGCTTTGCTCAATATCTGCTTTCCGAGAATTTTCTACCTCTGTCCAATTCTTGACATCTGACAAAGAGTCAATCTCTTGGAAAAATCTATCAGAAATAGGTGATTTGTAAAGAGTACGATTTGCCCTAAAGTAAGCATACTCTTGTTTAAGTATTTCGTATTTCAAAGCATCGGCAACAAATCCTCGATATATAGCCCATTGATCTTCCATAACTCCAGCTTGGAACTCTTTACACATAACATATTCATGAAAAACCACTTCTTCCCAGTAGCGTCGAATTTTTAACCTTTCTTCTTCTGTGTAATGCCTCTTATTCTGAGGATAGTTAAAAATTCATAATCATTCATAATTCTTTGTGCATCAAGATAGCGGCTCCTGATTTGTTGAGTTACTCCAAGTGCTGCTAATCTCGCATTTCGTTGTGATGATTGTGTTGAAAGCTCTAAAGACTTAGATGCGATTGATGCCGAGTATAAAATCATTGATGCAGAAATTAAAGTTGCAGAGGCAGGAACAATTGCAGGATGATTTTTTGCGAACTCCAAAAACTTTTTTATCATAGCATCAGAGAATTATGCATAACGGCTAAGTTGAGCCGCCGCAGATAAATTTTAGGGTATAAGGCTCACTTTTGAATGTCGGCTCCAACGAAGGGTTATGCTTGGTGCTGAGTTTGGTTGCTTTCCATATATTGACGTAAAACTTTGTTTATTAGGGTTTTATACTGTTCTCCTTGAGCCTGAAACCACTGTTTCACATCTGGATCAAGCTGAACTAGGTTGTGTGCTTGATCTGCTGGAATACGTAAAGTAGCTCGTTCAAAAAATTCATCTGTCAGCGGCGGAATATCTGAGTAGTCGATATTCTCTTCTGACCTTGACTCTAAAGCTGCCCAATTAGTACGAGAGGTACTGTTCAAATCGTTTCTGCTCATGACGGTTGGCTCTTCGCGCTGAAATGATTCGGGTTACATTTTTTTGACGTTCCGTCCAGACTACTACTGCTATTCCAGGACCGAGAAAACCGATCCCAAACCAGCGATCTTCGCCATAGTCGAAACGATCATCTAGCTCAATCAGCATTTCTCCATCAAACATCGTGGGAACATCAGCAAAATCAATCTCATGTTTACGAATATTTTCAATATTTTTCGCTTCGTCCCACTCAAATTGCATGAAGAATTAAGGTATGCCAGACTGAACTAACTTCTTTCACTATCACACATTTGGCTGAAATGGGCAGCAATTCTCATTTTAAGGTTTCATGACATTAAAACCCTTGCACCTAGAGGGGTTAAAATTCTTTAACGAATCTCTAGGTCGCTGAAACAAGGCAAAATCGTTTCAAAATGAGAATTGCTGGGTTGCCAATTTCTTTTTTCTTTTGACTGATTACTGATAACTGATCAAGTCCCCCCACTCCCCTGAAGACAAAAAGGGTACGAAACTCGCACCCCACCGGATTTATCTTCATTTAACTTACTTTTTCTTTTTGCCTTTAGCGGGCGGATTATCCTTCGCTGCCGGTTCCGGGGCTTTTTCCTCCACTTGCGGGGCTGCTGCTACGGGTTCCGGGGCTTTTTGTCCCATTTGGGCGGCTACTTCGGCGGCGAAATCCGTTTCTTCTTTCTCGATCCCCTCACCTAGTACAAAGCGTTGGAAACGACGCACCTGAATATTTTCTCCTAAAGCAGCGATCGCTTGTTTGAGCAATTCGTCAATACTGATGTTCTGATCGCGGATAAAGGGTTGATCGAGCAGAGAAAGTTCTTTCAAACGTTTTTCAATGCGGCCAGCCACGATTTTTTCTTTGATATTATCGGGTTTATTGGCTAAATCGTCCCGTCCCATCTCAATTTCTTTTTCTTTGGCGGCGATTTCGACGGGAATATCGGCCACTTTTACATATTCGACGTTAGGACAAGCGGCAATCTGCATCGCCACGTCATTAACCAATTTTTTGAACTCCTCGCGACGGGCCACAAAATCGGTTTCACAGTTCACTTCCACTAAAACACCGATGCGGCTGCCGGTGTGGATGTAACTGCCGATCATCCCTTCTGCCGCTACCCGACTAGCTTTTTTCTCGGCGGAAGTAATCCCTTTTTGACGCAACCATTCGATCGCTTTGGTTATATCCCCCGCGTTTTCCGTCAGCGCCCTCTTGCAATCCATCATGCCGGCGCCGGTCTTTTCCCTAAGTTCTTTAACCTGTTGTGCTGTAATTTCCGCCATAAAATTCCTAACCTACTGCTTATAATTGATCATGCCACGAGAGGGGCAGGTTTTACCGATCGATAGGTCCGGAAAGTTTCCCCCCGAACCTAGCCGCGATCAATAGCTAATTTTCCCTAGTTATCGTCGTCTCCACTGGCAAATTCGGCGGCGTATTGGGAATAATCACCTTCTTCCTCGTACTCGGTTTCATTATCGTAGTCTTCCTCGTATTCTTCCACCGCTGCTTGACCACCGCGACGACCTTCGATGATCGCATCGCTAATTTTGCCTAAAATCAGTTTGACTGAGCGAATTGCGTCATCGTTGGCGGGAATCGGCACATCTACCAAGTCAGGATCGCAGTTAGTATCCAAGAGGGAGATGATGGGAATGCCCAATTTTTGGCATTCTTGGATAGCGTTGTATTCCCGACGCTGATCCACTACGATGACTAAATCCGGCAGCCGGCGCATGGTTTTAATGCCACCGAGGTATTTTTCCAGTTTGCCTAATTCCCGACGCAGTACCGATGCTTCTTTTTTCGGTCGTTTATCGAGGGCGCCGCTATTTTCCAATTCTTCTAATTCTTTGAGTCTTTCTACCCGGCCGCGAATGGTTTCCCAGTTGGTTAACATTCCCCCTAACCAGCGTTGGTTAACGAAGTGGCTGCCGCTGCGTAAAGCTTCCTGTTTAATGATTGCTGCCGCTTGCCGTTTCGTACCGATGAATAAAAAGCGTTTACCGCTATCGGCTTCTCCTCGGACAAATTCGTAAGCTTCTTCGATTAATTGGGCAGTTTGCACCAAATCAATGATATGAACCCCATTCCGGGCAGTGTAGATGTACTGAGACATTTTCGGGTTCCAACGGCGCGTTTGATGGCCAAAGTGAACCCCAGACTCTAGCAATTCTGCAAGAGAGACAACGGGCATATTTTTCTCCTTTTCGGGTTTATCCTCCATCTAGGGCTGGATTTCTAGATTCCTAGAAACACCCGATCGCCTAGATGTGCGATTTTTGACAACTTTTCTAGTCTAACACGAAAGGGCGTAATTGCATACCCGTAAATATTGGGTGCTGAGGGCTTGCTACTGCAATTCCTCAAGTTTTTTCAAAACCGCTTCTGCATGGGCTTTTATCTTGACATTTGACCAAATATAGGCAATATTTCCCCGGGGGTCGATCAGGAAAGTGGAGCGTCTAATCCCCATATATTCCTTGCCCATAAATTTTTTTAATCCCCAGACTTGATAAATTTCCGCCAGTTGATGCTCGGTATCGCTCAATAATTGAATAGTTAAATTGTGTTTTTCAATAAAACGACAGTGGGACTTTTCTGAATCGGGACTAACTCCCAGAATTACCGCATTTAATTGCTGAAATTGCGGCGACAAAGCGGTAAAATCGATCGCTTCTGCGGTGCAGCCCGGAGTGTTATCTTTGGGATAAAAATATAAGACCAACCACTGACCGGCAAAATCTGCTAATTTACTAATTTCGCCTCTTTGGTTTGGGGTGGCAAATTCGGGGGCTTTTTGTCCAACTTCTAGGGTCATTTTTAGGAGTGTAAAGGCAAGAGTAAGAAAGGAGCGAGGGAGAGGGAAAGCAATAGCCAGACTTGATAGTTAAATCTGGGAAGTTCGGGGTTTTCTGACTCGACTAAAGCATCGATTCTCTCTAATAAACGATTATTTAAAGAATTATCATTGAGAGCGACACAGCAACTATCGGAGAAATTTATTTCCGCTACTTGATTAACTTTTTCTGCCACTAAAAGCAGCGATTCAGCTAATAGTAAATAATCCACTTGTCCGGAAGCGTACTTATCAGCACGCAATTCCCGCAAGAAGACTAATTCTAACCATAAATTTTCGCTATTGGGCAGCCAAGAAGACATCGATCGCAACCAACCTAACCAGAAAAACCAGAAAGTGTCATGATATTCTTGGTGAGCTTGTTCGTGGGCTAAAACTGCTTGTAAATGTTCTTGATCTAAGAGATTTAATAATCCTTGCGTCACAATTAATTGCGACTTCCAGAAGCCAACTCTGGCACTGTAGGGAAAATCTATCGCTAAAACTCTCGCCTTCTGAGCGGTGATTTTTTTGAGGGGATAACTGCTAAAATCCCGATGGGTTTGCCAAGTTTGATAGGAGAGTTTTATCAAACAAAATATAGCAAAAACTAGCCAAATTATGGCACTAAAGTAACTAATTAAACTGGAGTTATAACCCAACATTTGCCCACGATAGCCCATACAAACCACCGATATAACTGTCATTAACAGCAGCAAAGGAGGAAAGAGAAAGAAAAATAGCGTTGTCTGCCAACGACGCTGATAGCTGGGCAGAAACCAACGTAAACCAATGGCGATAGTTAATGCTAGTAATAACATTAAACTGTGCATTAGCGTTCTCCCCGTTGTTGACGAAGGGTATCTAAACGAGACGCAATCGCTTTTAATTGTTCGACACTAGCAGTATCGAGACTATCGGCAAAAGAAGCCACCACATCCGCATTACCAATAGCCAAAAAACGATGTAATTGTTCGTAGGCTTTAATTGCCTGTGCTTGTTCCTTAGAAACCATCGGTTTCCAGTAGAAAATCCGACCCTGTTTATAACAACTTAACCAGCCTTTATTAGTTAAACGACGCAGTACCGTAGTCACAGAAGTATAGGCCAGATCTCGTTCTGGATCCGCTAAAATGCGATCGTGGACATCCTTAACGCTAACGGGTTCCAATTCCCAGACAATATTGAGAATTTCCGCTTCCAGGGGGCCCAGGGATAACTGTTTTGGTTGATAGGTCGGCAATTGAGCCATAGTCACACAGAAATGAAGATTACTTTCCTGATCATAGCGGCGGATATCGATCGCCTGATAAAATAGCAACGATCCTTTATATTGTCTTTATGTCCACCGAAACTAATTTAACCACGACTACGGGTGCTGATGCCATTGATCTGGCGATCGCTAATGGCATTGATTTTGATGGTTCCCCCATTCCCCCAGCAAAATTGGAACTTTATCACCGGGTAATGGGTTTGGAAGCAGGACGACAAAGAAGCGGGGTTTCTAACACGATGAGATCGCGAATTGTCCGCATCGGGGCCAAACATATCCCCCAAGAGGAATTAAATCAGCTGTTGTTAGCCGCCGATTTTGCTCCTCTCAAGGAAAAAGAAATCGCTTTTTACCTATAATGTCGGCTTTTCATCTCTCGGTTTCACCTCGGAGATGAAAGGTTCCGCCAGCATAGAACAGCACTTCGACACATTTCGACACATTTCGACAGGCTCAATGTAAAGGCTCAATGTAAAGGCTCAGTGACACGAGCACGACTAAAAATAACTCTAATCTATAGTTGCCAATTTAGTTTTAGTATGCTAGAATAGTTTGCGTAGTAGGTCGATAACGCAAAATGTTTGTTTTGGAGTACAAGCTTAGAGGAAAACCATCTCAATATCAAGCCATTGATGAGGCTATTCGGACAGTACAGTTTGTTCGGAATAAATGTCTTAGATATTGGGAAGACAATAAAGGTGTAGGACAAAAGGATGTATATAAATATGTCACTCAATTAAGAAGTGAATATCCTTTTGTTCAAGACCTTAACTCTACAGCTTGTCAACAGGCTTGCGAACGGACTTGGACTGCTATTCTTAGGTTCTATAACAATTGCAAGAACCAAATCGCTGGTAAAAAAGGATATCCTAAATACTCTAAACGTACTCATTCTGTTGAGTTTAAAAAGTCAGGTTGGAAACTTAATCGAAATTCTAAGAGAATAACTTTCACTGATGGAAAAAACATTGGGGAGTTAAAACTAATTGGTAGTCGAGACTTGTTTTATTTTCAAGAATGGCAAATTCAACGGATAAGAATAGTTAAAAGGGCTGATGGATATTATTGCCAGTTAATGCTAAAACTCGATGCTAGAGATATAACCCCACAATTAGAATCGACGGGTCATTGCCTAGGATTAGATATGGGGTTAAAATATCTTTATGCTGACAGTAACGGGAATACAGTAGAGCCTCCTAAGTATTATCGAAAAGCAGAGAAGCGTCTTAATAAACTGAATAGAAGAAAGTCGAAAAAGTTTAAGAGAGGACAAAAGCAGTCTAATAACTACAAAAAAGCTAGTCAAAAATACGCCAAGGGACATTTAAAAGTAAGTAGGCAACGAGAAGAGTTTGCTAAAAAATTGGCACTCCGTTTAATTCAGTCAAACGACTTGATAGCTTACGAAGATTTAAAAGTCAAGAACCTTGTGCGTAATCGAAAACTAGCTAAGAGTATTAATGATGCGGGTTGGTCGCAATTAAGAAAATGGATAGAGTATTTTGGTATTAAATACGGCTGTGTGGGTATATAGAAGATAGGGACAAGATGGCGGCCTTGAATATACTCAAAAAAGCTACGATAGGGCATATCGGAAGCTGGTCGTTAGACCTAAACGCTTGGGGAGATTTAAGCTCTATTTTGGTTGGTAGAAATACCTGCTAAGACAACTTGAGTCAGTGAACCAAGAATCCCTCGCATGAGAGCGACGGGAGTGTCAATATCTCAAGTAGTCAAATTTTTGCTCACCATTTTTCGCCTAGACTTCTTGGGGTTAACCGGATTGTTGGGGAAATTAGGCAAGGAGTCTAGGTTGATCTAATGCTCAAGGACACCTCGAATAAAAGATTTTGTTAACAAAGTGTTGGTCGAGGAAATCTCCTTGATCTACATTGATGAAGAGGGAATTATTTTCAAGAACTAACAAGGCGCTCCGTCCCTCAAAATTCGATTTTTCGAGGTAGCCTAGACATAACGTCTTGGTTATTGCCTAAAATTAAACTTTTTTGGCTATTCTGGTCTCTGTGTGGAAACGAGGTCTATACTGATAGTTTCTTCGGCAAAATAGTCCTAAAAGTGTTGCCCAGTAAGCATTTGACATTCCATAAGAAAAAATGATCACCCAAAGTCGAGAAGAGCCAAATGTTGAATTTATTTTCTTTTTTTATCTCTCTGGTAGCTCTTGGTTTTTCTGTGGCTACTTGGTATTTTTCCGAATTATATCCGGGTGATATAAAAATGTATCCGCCTTCAAGAATTGGATATGTCAGAACATCTAAGGTTATATCTGGTCATCATGGTGACAAGATATTGCTATCTTTTGTCATTTATAATGATGGCAATAAAATCCGGGCTTTTCAAAGCTCAAAGTTGTTCCTTAAAATCGATCAAGAAAAAACGCCTATATCAACATTTGCCGCCGCTGGAAGGTTTGAAAAACTAAAAGATATATAGCAATTCTTGGAGCTATGAGGTACAATGGAAAGCAAATAGACAAATAATAGAACTTACCCGCTTCCTATGAGACCCTATTCTGTAGATTTTCGCCAAAAAATTAT
>VYLI01000217.1_pt1 | contig 18738 bp, 14 predicted proteins | sample 5109511 | NCBI WGS metagenome assembly VYLI01 (sample SAMN12291808, study PRJNA351875) | freshwater metagenome | isolation source: freshwater lake | place: USA: Michigan, MSU1 Lake | collected 2011-08-19
TCAGTGGGGAATAAAATTAGGAATGGATGAGGAATTAAGAAAAAAAATAGCCGTGCAATTGCAAGCTTCTCGTCAAACTTCCCCGATTTGGAATGCACGTCAGTTTACTAAAGAGGTGGAAAGCGCCTATCGTCAAATGTGGCAAATCTATTGTGAAAGTTAATCAGGGAGAATTAAATCATGTCTTGGCAAAATGAAGTAAAAACCGCTTTAGAAAACAATCAATACGATATTGTTAGTCAGTTTTACGAAGAACTGATAGAAAGAGAACCCCTAGAAATTAGTTATTATTGGTATTTAGGATTAGCCTATCTTTTGCAGGCAAAAGAAGAAGAAGCACAAGCTACTTGGTTATTTGTTTTCACTCAAGTAGAAGAACAGGAAACTGATTCATGGCTGCTAGAATTAAGCAATATTTTAGCAGCCGAAGCTAACCGACAATTAGAGTTAGAAAATCTAGAAATCAGTTGGTTAATTCGTAAACATCTACAGGAAATTAATCCCAGTTATCTCGATAATTTACTGCATTTAACTCTCGTTGAAATTAAATTAAATAGATTTCATCCTCAACAACTGCAAGAATGGCAAATACTAGAATTAATTACTCAGGGTTCAGTTAACTCTCAATTATTGGAACGGGTAGTAATTGCCGTCATATCTTACGCTCATGAATATACCATAGAATTAGTTCGGTTAAGTTTACCCCATCTTGGCAATTCTCTAGAATTACTTAATCACGTCATCACTGTTGCTGGACGCTTTGCTTTTGAGAAATATCAACCTATTTATTCCGTTGACTTAGCGGAAGCTTTTCTTCCCCTTTATCCCGAAAGTTTGTACTTAGAAGTTAATTTATTTTGGTTTTATATCTCTTTACCTGACCATGAAAAAGCCATCAATTTAGTCAATAAGTTGAAAGAGAAAAGTCAAACGATTGATTTAAAAATGTTTAGTCAATCGCTCCTCTTTAGTGGTTCTTTACGAGCCTCAAAATGGAATGACATTCCTAGTATTTGTCAAGAGTATAAACACTTAATTAAAGAATTTATAGAAAAAAAGCCCCAAGATATACATCCCTTAGTTCGGGGAGCTTTACTAACAGTTATGAACCCGATTTCTTACTATGAAGATAACCCGAAAGAGAATCGACCGCTCTTAAGTCAGATTGGCAGTTTTTTCCAAGAAACCTACAAAGCAATGCTGGGTTTTCAGGAGGAAAGTTTTGACAAACCTAGAGAAGATAATGCCAATAAAAAACTGAAAATTGGTTACATTGCCCAAAGCTTAAAACGTCATCCCGTCGGTTTATTGAGTCGTTGGACTATTAGTTATCACAATCGTGAGCAGTTTGATATTCACCTTTATATGGTGAGTCAACCTGTGGATGAAATAACTAAACAATGGTTTTCTAATCCCGCAGATAAAATCTATCATGCTACTGCTGATTCCCTAGCAACCTATCGCAAAATCAAAGAAGATAACATCGATATTCTTGTGGATTTAGATAGTGGCACTGGGGCAATCGTTGCCAAAGTTATTGCCTTAAAACCTGCTCCTATTCAAGTTAACTGGTTAGGTTTTGATGGTTCCGGTTTACCCGCAGTAGATTATCTTTTAGCGGATGCTTATGTACTACCAGAAAATGCCCAAGAATATTATCAAGAAAAAATCTGGCGTTTACCTGACGCTTTTGTCGCTGTGGATGGTTTTGAAATAGCCGTTCCTACCCTGCGAAGAGAAGATTTAGGTATTAATAATGATGCGGTTATTTACCTAAGTTCTCAAACGGCAATTAAGCGTAATCCTGCGATGATTCGCTTACAAATGCAAATCCTCAAATCCGTAGCTAATAGTTATTTCCTGGTTCAAGGAGTTGCTGATGATAATTCCCTCCTGGATTTATTCTGTCAAATTGCCGCAGAAGTTGGGGTAGAAACTAATCGAATTAAGATGCTTCCTCTCTATCAGACGGAAACCTACAGGGCAAATTTAGCCATCGCTGATGTGGTTTTGGACACCTATCCCTTTAATGGTGGTACAACCACCCTAGAAACCCTCTGGATGGGAATTCCTCTCGTGGTTAAAGTGGGGCAACAATGGTCATCACGCAACGGTTATACTTTAATGATGAATGCGGGAATAACTGAGGGTATATCTTGGAGTGATGAGGAATATGTGCAGTGGGGAATTAAGTTAGGATTGGATAAAAATTTAAGAGAAGAAGTCCGTTGGAAACTCCGAAAGTCTCGTCATACATCTCCCCTCTGGATTATTGTCAATCTTAGAGGATAAAAACTATGCAATGGCATCAAGACATACAAACCCATTTAAACGACAACAATTATCAACTGGTATTGCAGTTTTATGAACAATTAACTGAAAACAATTCTCCTGTAATTGAGGATTATTTTTATCTAGGATTAGCCTATCTTTTACAAGATAGAGAAGAAGACGCACAAGCTACTTGGTTACTGGTGTTGAGTCAAGCAGCCGAATCAGAATTATCGGGGTGGATAGAAACTTTAACTCAAATCCTAGATGCAGAGGCAACCAGACAAGAAAATTCCCAAAGACTAGAGACAAGTTATCTCATTCGATGGCAGCTACAAAATCTTAATCCTAGTTGTTTAAATAATCTCCTGCATCTGATGGAATTAGAAATACAATTCCAAAATTTTGCGATGGAAAAGTGCAGTGATTGGTGTGTATTTGAACTGTTAGATAATACAGCTACAGCAGCAATTAATCTTGATTTACTGCTGCGAGTGACAGAAAAAGTTTTAATCTACCCCTGTACTGATACCATCCACTTTTTAGAATTAGCAGCCTTACATATCAATAATCCAGAAATAATTGCAGCCAAAGTTATCTCAGCAATTGTCAATTATGGTTATCAACAAAAACAAAGTGTATTTGCTATTAATTTAGTAGAACTTTGTTTGCGCTTTTTACCAGAGGATTTATACCTAAAAAATAGTTTGTTTAATCTTTATAAAACCAACACTGTTGATTATAAAAAAGCTCTAGAAATTGCCGATAATTTTTATAAAAATTGTCAGACAACTACTGAAAAGCTGTTCGGACTTTCTCTAGTAATTGGTATTTTACAAGCTAAGGGAGACTGGGTAAATTTACCTAAATTTATCGATGAATTAACACAACTAATCGAGCGACAAATTAATGCCGAACAATTTAATGCACGTCCCTTTATTATCGACTCTATTTTAGGAGTTACTAGCTGTCTTCCCTACTATCAAGATAATCCGAAAATTAATCGCTATTTACAAAGTAAACTAGCAGAAATTTTTCAAGCAGATGTAAGAACCCGCTATAACTATATTGCTCCTGTTTCTTCTCCAAAATCTCCAGCAAGAAAAATAAAAATTGGTTATATTGCCTATACTCTCCGTCGTCATTCTGTGGGTTGGTTAAGTCGCTGGTTATTTCACTATCATAATCGAGATAAATTTGAAATTTACACCTATTGTGTCAACCAAGCAGCGGACGAAATTACTGAAAAATGGTTTAAAAATAACTCAGATTATAGCTATAACTTGCCGGCAAAAATCGAACAAATAACTGCCCAAATTCGTCAAGACAAATTAGATATTTTAGTGGATCTTGATAGCTTAACCAATAATACAACTTATCTAGTAATGGCTTTAAAACCAGCACCGATACAGGTAACTTGGTTAGGATTAGATGCGTCGGGAATTCCTGCGATTGATTATTTTATTGCCGATAACTACGTTTTACCCGAAAATGCTGAAGAAATTTATTCAGAAAAAATCATCCGACTTCCTAACTCTTATTTATCCGTGGATGGTTTTGAAGTGGGTGTTCCCACTAGGAGAAGAACAGATTTAAATATTCCCGATGATGCTATTATTTATATGACCGTGCAATCGGGATTAAAACGCACCTTAAACATGATTTGTCTGCAATTGCAGATTCTCCAACAGGTTCCTAATAGCTATCTTTTAATCAAAGGTTTTGCCGATAAAGAAACCATTCGAGAATTATTTCTCAAAAGTGCCGATGAATTGGGAATTAGTCAAGATAGATTAAGATTTTTGCCCAATGATTTCAATGAAGAAACCCATCGCGCTAATCTAGGAATTGCCGATATAGTTCTCGATACCTATCCCTATAATGGTGCTACCACAACCCTAGAAACCCTCTGGATGGGGATTCCTTTAGTCACTAGGGTTGGTGAACAATTTGCGGCCCGCAATAGCTATACTTTTATGAAAAATGCCGGCATTAGTCAGGGTATAGCTTGGAGTGATGAGGAATATGTGCAGTGGGGAATTAAGTTAGGATTGGATAAAAATTTAAGAGAAGAAGTCCGTTGGAAACTCCGAAAGTCTCGTCATACATCTCCCCTCTGGATCAAGATGAAGTCTAACCTAATTTGCCATCGACGACCGAGGACTGACTCCCCTAAAAGGACAACTTCCCACCTCATGATTAAGATAACTGCCATGGTCTGACTCCCTGTGGTCCCACTGGTGTTAGGCCCACAGGGATCATAATAGCTAAAGAAACTGCGCGATTAGATACCAAAGTCCTTCACAGATAGAAGATAATCAATATTTATCAGTATTGGAAGCCTTCAGCATGGTTCATTTAACGCCCAATCCTAGCTATAGTTTAAGTCTCAAGATAGAAATCCCCAATCAAGCGGGAACCTTCGCTTCTGTCCTCAATGCGATCGCCGATGTCGGGGGTAATTTAGGGCAAATTTCTCTGATCGAACGCAATTTAAAGATTAGCACCAGAGAAGTGATGGTTGATGCTGCTAGTACCGACCAAGCGGAACAGATTATCGCCGCGGTTAAAGCTCTACCGGATGTTAAACTTCTTAAAGTTTCCGATCGCACCTTCGATCTCCATCGTCGGGGTAAAATCTCCATTGAAAGTCGTATTCCCCTCACCTCCCAAGATGACCTAGCCATGGCCTACACCCCCGGAGTTGGTCGCATCTGCACCGCTATCGCCCACCAACCCGAACAAGTGTACTCATTGACCATCAAGGGCAACACCGTCGCTGTTGTCACCGATGGTAGTGCCGTATTAGGATTGGGAAATCTCGGGCCAGAGGCTGCCTTGCCGGTAATGGAAGGGAAAGCGATGTTATTCAAGGAATTCGCCGGAATTGATGCTTTTCCCATCTGTTTAGCCACCCAAGACCCCGAAGAAATCATCGAAACCGTCAAAAGAATCGCTCCGGTTTTTGGGGGTATTAACCTAGAGGATATCGGCGCTCCACGCTGTTTTGAAATCGAGAAACGTCTGCGAGCGGAATTAAATATTCCCGTTTTCCACGATGATCAACACGGTACAGCGATCGTTTCCCTGGCTGCCCTGATTAATGCCCTCAAATTGGTCAAAAAATCGCTTGATACAGTCAAAATCGTCATTAATGGTGCGGGTGCGGCGGGAATCGCCATCGCTACTCTCTTTAAAACCGCAGGAGCTACAGATATAACCCTCTGTGATTCCCATGGCATCCTCTCCCAAAACCGGGACGATTTAACCCCAGAAAAACAAGCTTGGGCCGTGGCTGCCAGTGGGAAGCTAGGGGATGCTCTTAAAGGCGCTGATGTCTTCTTGGGGGTGAGCGCACCGGGGGTATTGACTCCCGAAATGGTCAAAGGAATGGCTAAAGATGCGATCGTGTTTGCCATGGCTAATCCGATTCCCGAAATTCAACCGGAATTAATCAATGATTTGGTGGCAGTGGTGGCTACCGGACGCAGCGATTATCCCAATCAGATTAATAATGTTCTCGCTTTCCCCGGATTATTTCGCGGGGCCCTGGATTGTCGCGCTAGGGCAATCACCGATAATATGTATCTGGAAGCGGCCAAAGCGATCGCTTCTTTGATCACTCCTGCTAATCTCGATCGAGAGAATATTATTCCCTCGGTTTTTGATAGTCGTGTAGTTACGGCTGTGGCCGCCGCCGTTCAACACGCTGCTCGTCAAGATGGAGTGGCCGGGGAATAATGTAATTATCGTGCAGGAGGGTAAGTAAACCGTGAAACCGATCGATGATATTCCCGAAGCTTTACGGGACAGCCAGTACAGACAAACTACTAATTCTCTGGGGATATTTGCGATCGCAAGCGGTTTACTCGCTCTGCTGGGAACTGGGATAATTGCCATAGTAGTCTTGAATCGTCCCTCTGCTTCCCTAAAAAAACCGGTTATTAACCCCTCCCCCGTCATTAAAGCCACTCCTAGCCCCATTGAGAACATTCTAGGTCATTTACCCTACCAAGAGGCTCCAGAGACGGAATTAGCCCCTATTACTGGGGATGGTGCTATGCGTTTAAGGAAACCGGCAGCCAAGGCTTTTATCCAGATGCAGAGTGACGCAAGAAGGTCGGGGGTGATTTTAATGCCAATTTCGGCTTTTCGATCGAAAGCAACCCAAGAAAAGCTCTTTTTTGAAGTGAAAAAACAACGCAATCAGCCAACCCGCAAACGAGCAGAAGTGAGCGCACCTCCGGGTTACAGTGAACATCATACCGGTTATGCGATCGATATTGGCGATGGTAGCGCTCCCGCAACGAATTTAAGTAGCAGTTTTGCTAATACTGCCGCTTTTCGTTGGTTGCAAAATAACGCTGCTCAGTATAGTTTCGAGTTATCTTTCCCCGAAAACAATCTCCAGGGTATTAATTATGAGCCTTGGCACTGGCGTTTTGTCGGGGATAGTGACAGTTTAGAAACTTTTTATAAAGCTCAACAATTAGGAAAACAAAAATAAGATAATCCCGACTCTAAATTCTATCTTGTAAGTCATGACCAAATCTTCTTAGCCTACAATTAAAAATATTAGAGAGTTTCATCGGGATTCCTTCTCGAACTAACAGACAGGTAAATGATTAACTGGACTTCCTATCTCGAATCTATCTCTGAAAAGTACGCCCAATGGGAGACATTTTACACCCTCACCGACGTAGAGGGAAAAACGCGCCCAGCGAAAACTGCACCCTTGCTAAGGGATTTGTGGGTACAGACGATTGAAAAAGAACGGGAAAACCCGCAAGAAAGACCAGAAAGACCAGAAAAAACCGAAAGATTCACGGTTTTAGATGGTTTACGCAAGTATAAGGCTAATCACGTTCTTTTAAAAGGTCGTCCGGGTTCAGGAAAATCGACCGCTTTAGCAAGATTGTTATTAGAAGAAGCGCAAAGCTTGCGCCCAAATCAACAAAATCAGGCTAAAATCATTCAAATTCCCATTCTCATCGAATTACGCTTGTATGAAACCTCAATTCTTGATTTAATTTTACAATTCCTGAAACGCCATAAATTAATTATTAATAGTAATACCCTAGAAAGTTGGCTGTTAGAAAATCAGAATTTTATCCCATTATTATTATTTGATGGTATCAATGAATTGCCCTCAGATCCTGCACGACAGAAATTAAAAAACTTTCGCCAGCAGTATGCAGAAATCCCGATGATTTTCACAACAAGGGATTTAGGCAGCGACGACTTAAATATTGGGAAAAAGCTGGAAATGCTCCCCCTGACTGAATTACAGATGCAGGATTTTGTCAAGTCCTATTTGCCCGAAAAAGGCGAAGAAATGCTTAAACAGTTGGGAAATCGTCTCAAGGAATTGGGAGAAACTCCTCTGCTTTTGTGGATGCTTTGTTCAGTTTTTGATAATAATGAGAACAAAATTCCTGCTAATTTGGGCTTAGTTTTCCAGATTTTTACAGGAATTTATAACAAGAAATTAAAAGCAGATGTTCCTACTTACCAAGAATCGCGGTATTGGTGGCGAGAATTGCTGCAAGTGTTAGCTTGGAAAATGACACAAGGGGAGTCAAAAACTGAGATTCAGGTGGCTATTTCCCGAACAGAAGCAGAGGAAGAATTAAGCAAATTTATCAAAAATAAAGGATTTCCCGAATATTACGGTAAGCAGTGGTTAGAGGATTTATTGAAATATCATCTAATTCACCTAGAAGGTAATGAGAAAATTGCTTTTCGCCACCAACTGATTCAAGAATACTACACGGCTGAGGAATTACGCGACAAGTTGCGCTTGGGCCATCTCAGTGATGAGCAGTTAAAGTGGGACTATTTGAATTATCTCAAATGGACGGAACCTATGGCGTTGCTGTTGGGGTTATTGGATAATGAAACCCAAGCAAAACGGGTGGTTAAGTTAGGGTTAGAGATTGATTTAAAATTAGGAGCGAGGTTAGCAGGAGAAGTCAACTTTAAGTTTCAAAAGCAGACAGTGGAATTAGTGCTGCGGTTGGATGTACCGAAACGGTTTAAGGTGGAGTTATTGGGACTAACAAAGTCTATTGAAGTTGTTAATGAGTTACTCAAGGCTTTAGAAGACTCTGATGAGTATGTTCGTAGGAAGGCAGCCTTCGCTTTGGGTAATATTGGCACAGAAACAGCTATTCCGGGGTTACTCAAGGCTTTAGAAGACTCTGATGATAATGTTCGTAGGAAGGCAGCCTTCGCTTTGGGTAATATTGGCTCAGAAACAGCCATTCCGGGGTTACTCAAGGCTTTAGAAGACTCTGATGAGTATGTTCGTTGGAACGCAGCCGAGGCTTTGGGTAAGATTGGCTCAGAAACAGCCATTCCGGGGTTACTCAAGGCTTTAGAAGACTCTAATAATTATGTTCGTGGGAAGGCAGTCGAGACTTTGGGTAACATTGGCTCAGAAACAGCGATTCCTGGGTTACTCAAGGCTTTAGAAGACTCTGATAGCGATGTTCGTAGGAAGGCAGCCTTAGCTTTGGGTAACATTGGCTCAGAAACAGCGATTCCTGGGTTACTCAAGGCTTTAGAAGACTCTGATAGCGATGTTCGTAGGAAGGCAGTCGAGACTTTGGGTAACATTGGCTCAGAAACAGCGATTCCTGGGTTACTCAAGGCTTTAGAAGACTCTGATAGCGATGTTCGTAGGAAGGCAGCCAAGGCTTTGGGTAACATTGGCTCAGAAACAGCGATTCCTGGGTTACTCAAGGCTTTAGAACACTCTAATGAGTATGTTCGTAGGAATGCAGCAGAGGCTTTGGCTAATATTGGCTCAGAAGCAGCGATTACTAGGTTAGTCAACGCTTTAGAAGACTCTGATAAGTATGTTCGTATAAACGCAGCATACGCTTTGGCTAATATTGGCTCAGAAGCAGCGATTCCTGGGTTAGTCAAGGCTTTAGAAGACTCTGATTGGGATGTTCGTATAAACGCAGCATACGCTTTGGCTAATATTGGCTCAGAAGCAGCGATTACTAGGTTAGTCAAGGCTTTAGAAGACTCTGATTGGGATGTTCGTGTAAACGCAGCAGAGGCTTTGGGTAATATTGGCTCAGAAGCAGCGATTCCTGGGTTAGTCAAGGCTTTAGAACACTCTAATGAGTATGTTCGTATAAACGCAGCATACGCTTTGGCTAATATTGGCTCAGAAGCAGCGATTACTAGGTTAGTCAAGGCTTTAGAAGACTCTGATTGGGATGTTCGTAAGAATGCAGCAGAAGCTTTGGGTAATATTGGCTCAGAAGCAGCGATTCCTAGGTTAGTCAAGGCTTTAGATGTTCGTAAGAATGCAGCAGAAGCTTTGGGTAATATTGGCTCAGAAGCAGCGATTCCTAGGTTAGTCAAGGCTTTAGAAGACTCTGATGGGTATGTTCGTAGCAATGCAGCAGAGGCTTTGGGTAATATTGGCTCAGAAGCAGCGATTCCTGAGTTAGTCAAGGCTTTAGAACACTCTAATGAGTATGTTCGTATAAACGCAGCATACGCTTTGGCTAATATTGGCTCAGAAGCAGCGATTCCTGGGTTAGTCAAGGCTTTAGAACACTCTAATGAGTATGTTCGTAGGAAAGCAGCATACGCTTTGGCTAATATTGGCTCAGAAGCAGCGATTCCTGAGTTAGTCAAAGCTTTAGAACACTCTGATAAGGATGTTCGTAAGAATGCAGCAGAAGCTTTGGCTAATATTGGCTCAGAAGCAGCGATTCCTGGATTAATTAAAGCCTTAGAAGACTCCGATTATTCTGTTTGTAATCAGGCAGCAGAAGCTCTGGGTAAAATTGACTCAGAAGCAGCGATTCCTGGGTTAGTCAAGGCTTTAGAACACTCTAATGAGTATGTTCGTAGGAAAGCAGCAGAGGCTTTGGGTAATATTGGCTTAGAAGCAGCGATTCCTGGGTTAGTCAAGGCTTTAGAACACCCTGATTGGTATTTTGGTCTTCATGCAGCAGAGGCTTTGGCTAAAATTGGCTCAGAAGCAGCGATTCCTGGGTTAGTCAAGGCTTTAGAAAACTCTGATAAGGATGTTCGTAAGAATGCAGCATGCGCTTTGGCTAAAATTGGCTCAGAAGCAGCGATTCCTGAGTTACTCAAGGCTTTAGAAGACTCTGATTGGAATGTTCGTTACAATGCAGGATACGCTTTGGGTAAAATTGGCTCAGAAGCAGCGATTCCTGAGTTAGTCAAGGCTTTAGAACACTCTGATTGGAATGTTAGTTACAATGCAGGATACGCTTTGGGTGACATTGGCTCAGAAGCAGCGATTCCTGAGTTAGTCAAGGCTTTAGAACACTCTGATTGGTATGTTCGTAGCAATGCAGCATACGTTTTGGGTAAAATTAGCTCACAAACAGCGATTCCTGGGTTAGTTAAGGCTTTAGAAGACTCTGATTGGAATGTTCGTTGCAATACAGCATTCGCTTTGGCTAATATTGGCTCAGAAGCAGCGATTCCTGAGTTAGTCAAAGCTTTAGAAGACTCTGATGAGGGTGTTCGTGGGAAGGCAGTCGAGGCTTTGGGTAATATTGGCTCGGAAGCGGCGATGACTCAACTTATCAAATGCCTGAAAAATCCTGCTTTTGTCACATTAAATAATGGCGAGACTCTCTCTATAGCTAGAAAAGCACTAGACACAATTCAAAACAAACTTAAATACTATCACCCCCTCTCCCAACCCATGAATCAACAAGTTTACATCTCCTACAACTGGCAAGAAGACAGCAACGAAATGGCTAATCAACTCGTCCAAGCTTTTGCCGCTAAAGGAATTGAGATTATTCGGGATAAAACCCACACCACCTATAAAGACTCCATCAAAAACTTTATGCAGCAAATTGGACAGGGGAAATGTGTCGTCGTCGTCATCAGCGATAGATACTTAAAATCAGAAAACTGTATGTTTGAATTAGTAGAAATTGCTAGAAATGGTGACTTTTATCAAAGAATATTCCCGATTATTTTACCAGATGCCAGAATTCATAAAGACTTCGAGCGCATAGACTACCTGAAATATTGGGAAGACGAAAAAGCAAAACTACAAGCAAAATACAAACAAATTGATTTAGCTAAAACTAATAGTATCTTGGCGACATTAAACTTATATGATGAAATCAGGGGCAATATTGATAATCTAACCAACATTCTTAAAGATATGAATACTCTCAATATCGACTTACACCGCCAATCGGAATTTGCAGCTATGATTGAAGTAGTAGAAACTAAACTTGCAGAGGATAGTCAAAATATTCCTGCTTCTTCTGAAAAAAACGCATCCCTATCATCTATTACCTATGATTTCAGAGGAGCTACCATTGGCAATTTAGCTCATAATGTGCAAGGAAGCCAACAGAATTATCCCCAGTAACCTAACAACAATAACCCAGAGAAAAAATAACATGGTTCAGCAACTTAATAACACCCAAATCGCCATCAATACTTTATTGAATAAACTCAACGATTCTCTCCCCCAGATCCGCGCTAAAGCCGCCGAAGTTTTGGGAAAAATTGGCAATAGCAGCCTTGCCGATACCTTAGTATCTCATTTAATGCAAGAAAATGATCTTAATGTTCGCCTGAATCTGATTCGAGCTTTAGGAGAAATTGGCAATGAATCCGCCATTCCTTGCCTAGCTTTCTGCTTATCTGATGCTAATCCCGATATTCGGATAATCACGGCAGAATCTCTCGGAAAAATTGGTAGTGAAAAAGCAATATCCTATCTCATTCAATCCCTACAAGATAAGGAAGTAAAAGTTCGTGTCACAGCCACAATTGCTTTAGGTGAAATTGGACTAGAAGATGTTATTCCTTATCTAGTAAATGTATGTTCCGATGAAGATGATAGCGTGCGTTTCAGTGCTGTTGATGCCCTCGGTAAGATTGGCTCTCGTTATGCAGTAAACTGATATGAAATTGAGTACAGAATCCCTCGATTTAATTATCAGAACCCTTGCTAAAAGACTATTCACAGACAAGAATCCAAGTATTCGGATTAAAGCCGCTCAATCCTTAGCTAAACTTGCCACCGAAAAAGCCATTCCCACTCTATGCCAAGCCCTAGAAATTGAAGCCGATCTTAATGTCAGTTTTGCCATTATGGATGCTATAATTATCATCAGTAATCTTCAATCTTCTAATCCTATGTCAGAAGCTTCTAAATATGACCTTCGTGGAGCAAATATTGCTAACTTTGCCGATACGGTGCAAGGAGATCAAAAAGCAGTTCAACATAATTACGCCACACCCCAAAATTTAGCCGAAGCTGCTCAAGAAATCCAACAACTTATCAGCCAACTCACCCAAACTTATCCCACTAATACCGAAGTTGAAAAACAAACTTTTGTCGCACAAGTTGACGCAGAAATCAAGAAAAATTCTCGCCTAAGAAGCATTTTAATCACGGGAGGAATTGAATTAATTAAAATTCTCTGTCCTCCCCTCGGTATTCCCATTGAAATGGGTAAAAAATGGCTAGAAACTGCCAGTTTAAGTGAGTCAACCTAGAGGTTTAATAATCTTCTAATGATACAAATCCCGAAGTCCGCCGCTGATGCGTTTCATTTTTGAATTAGCACAATTATAACCATAAGTCAAGCTTTTTTGATGATAATTAACTTTTTTGTTGGTGATATCTTGACCCTGTTCCAGTTTTGGAGACAACCAGTATTTCTATTCTAATAAGGTCTCTTTAATTGTTGTTAAAACTTTGCTATCTTTGACCATCCAAGCATGAAGCAATACCGGAATGGAAATTTCTTTGCCCACCGATAAACGAGAACTATGGGCGGGAAATATCATTAAATCGTAGGGAGTCCAGATAATTGTGGTTTTAATTTTATTTAAAATTTGTTGACAATCTTGATTTAAATCCTCTAGAAATTGACTCCCCGGCTGCATTTGTCTAATCCCATCTAAGGGTAAACTATACGCGGTTAAAGTGCCTCGATTCGGAGCAGAAATATTTAGGTAACGTTGCACTCTTTCCACTCCTCCCAATCTTTGCAGGTAGTAGCGGGTAATTAATCCTCCCATACTAAACCCAATCAAATCTACTTTCTGCTCTTTAGCAAAGTTTTTCTCGATATAATTATCTACCTGACCCGCTAAAACTTCTAACTTTTCGTAACCATGATTGGGAATTAGGTTAAAACTATGCACCTGCCAACCATGATAGTTTAAATACTTGCTCATCGGTTTAAAAACAGCAGTAGTGTCCAGAAAACCATGCACCAAAACAACGGGATTCATAGATGAGATTTTATCCTTAAATTCTGAATCTATTCTAACGGTTGATCGGGGTGATGAGCGAAAAATTTTTGGGAAGAGCCTATCTACTAGGTACGGCTACCGGCAACTTCTAAGGATTAGGGAAAAAACCAAAAAGTTTAGCGGCACCTCCTAAAATAGCGACTACCAATGCTATCAGAATCCCTCGATTGGTGAATTCCTGATAGGCAACTCTTGCAGTTAATCCATTGATTTTTTCGTCTAAAGTCTTAATATCTCCCTTGAGTTCGGCCTGTCCTATTTCTACTTTAGTTAACCGGTCTTCTATCTTGTCAAATCTCTCATCAATACGTTTTTCCAGAGAGTCGATTTTCTCATCAATACGTTTTTCCAGAGAGTCGATTTTCTCGTCAAGGCGTTTTTCCAGAGAGTCGATTTTCCCCTCAATCCTTGTCAGGACAGCTTCTAGGGAATAAGTGACAGTTTCGTTAGACATTTTGAGCCACTCCAAAAGTCAAATCTTCAGGGCTAAATGCTGGAGGCTATATCTTACCGAAAAATCAGGAGTCTATAGGCGTACACGGATTCCCATTATAAGAAAATTATAAGTCAAGACTTGAGTTTTTGTCAAGCTTTTTTTGACAGCAATCAATGGCAAGAATTTCGGGGAAGTATTTAGCCACCGATTCCTAACCGTCCTGCTAAACTGGGGCTTAAAGGAATCAGAATCGCTAACATTAAAAAGAGTAGTAATAAACCCCAACCAGCGCGGGTGTCATCGGGTTCGGTTAACTCATTTAAACTAGGTCTTTCCAACTCTCTTTGTAAAAAAGCGACTAAAATTGTCCAATAGAGAGGAATCGGATTACTGGGATTAACTAAGGAAATAATGCCTAAAATGACCAAAGTGGCGACAGTGGTACGGCGGGCAATTTTGCGACCATAAATAGCTTGAACAATTCTGCCACCATCTAACTGTCCTGCGGGCAGTAAATTAAGGGCGGTAATCACCAATCCTAACCAACCGATAACAGTTAAAGGATGCACGGAGATAACGGCATTTTGTAACTCGTCGCCCAAAACTATCCGCGCTAAAAAACTCACTAAAATTGAACTTTGGAAAAAGGTACTAGGGATTTGAAAAAGGCTGGCAGAATTAGATAAAGTTAGTCCAACAATTAATAAGATTAAAGAAACCAAACCTCCCAAAGCAGGACCAGCGAAAGCTATATCAAATAGAACACTGCGGTTAGGTAATAAAGATTCAAAACGAGTAATTGCCCCAAAAGAACCAATCTGCCAAGTGGGAAGAAAATAGGGTAAACTGAGACGAACATTATGGCGTTTAGCGATAATTAGATGACCGATTTCGTGGGCAATTAATACCGACCATAAACCCAAACTCAGGGGAATTGCTTCTCGATATCTCTGCCAATTACTAAACAAATCAAAACCCAATAAAATTCCCGCCGCTTCTAAGCTGGTGACAATAGTGGCTACTAACAAAACTAAAGAGAGATTTTTTTGAGCAAGAGTGGCAGGACTAGGATCGTTAGTTTTGGGAAGGATAATTACCACAGGTTTTTCCTCGGTTCCTTCCACCAGAAATAAACGATATTTATCGCCAAAATGAACACTTAATTTCTGGGTTAAGCGAGAGTGAACGATATCTGGTTCTCCCCGTAAATTGCCTTTAAAAATTGCCCCTTCCTGAAAAGAGATAGTCTCGGTGGCAAAAAAAGTATCTATCCCAAAAATACTCTGAATAACTTTTAAATCCTCTTCGGTAATTGGAATCACATCCGGTACAATTACTGTCACCGCTGCCGTGGTTTCGAGAGGAGTAACGGACTGGCTAACTGCCGGGTTAACTTTCGGTTCAATTATCTGATTGGTTTTCAGTAAGCGTAAACGGTTGCCCAAATAAATATAGATAATGGTGGAAGCAACCAGTAAAAAGAGAATTACCGCTAGATTGAGATAAATTCCTGCCGCAAATAGCCCGAAAAAAATTAACCAAGGAGCTATGAGTACCAAGGATTGTAACCAAGCTAAAATTCCCAGTTGGCCGTAGGGTTTAGCCCGATAAAAACTCCAAGTCAAGATAGCACCAGCGACGAGGAAAATAACAGCGATCGCAGCAATTTCCGAAGAAATATTAACCATAGGAAAGTCAAAATCAATAGGTTTTTATCAATCAATTTGATTATAAGCTTGCAGGGCAGCCCGTAATTGACCCCGATGCTTTTGTAACAATTCTTGTCCTGCGGCCGCCGAAAGTCCCGTTTTCTGCATTAACAAAGCCAGTTTAACCCGGCGGCCACTTTTTTCCAGTAAAATAGCCGCTTCCTGGCGACTAACATCGGTAAGGTTGCAGATAATCCGCAGGGCGCGGTCATGGAGTTTATGATTAGTAACTGCCACATCGACCATCTGGTTGCCGTAAACCTTGCCTAACATTACCATTGTCCCTGTGGAGAGGATATTTAAAGCCATTTTCGTCACCGTTCCCGCTTTCAGCCGTGTGGAGCCGGCCAAAAGTTCCGGTCCGGTCAATAACCGGATATCCACATCCACCGCGATCTCCACTTGTTCGGCGGGGACACAACTAATAGCAATCGTCGTCGCACCTCGCTGTTTTGCCGCCCGTAAAGCCCCATGAACGTAGGGGGTTGTCCCCCCGGCGGTAATCCCCACTACCACGTCTAATTCGTGAATTTCTCGCTGGGCAATAATCGCCGCCCCATCTTCCGCTTTATCCTCCAAATCTTCGGAACTACGCACCAGCGCCGCCGCTCCACCGGCGATAATTCCCTGTACCAATTCCGGGGGAGTGCAGAAGGTGGGGGGACATTCGGCCGCGTCCAAAACCCCCAGCCGGCCACTGGTTCCCGCCCCAATGTAAAAGAGTCTACCACCTTTAGCCAGAGCTTGACTGGTCAGGGAGATCGCCAGGGCCAATTCTTGCCGGGCCATGGCGATCGCTTTTAGGGTTTGGGCATCCTCGCGATTGAAGAGATCCACCAATTCGAGCGGGTTTAATTGGTCTAAATTTAGGCTATTTGGGTTAATTTGTTCGGTTAAAAGGTGTCCTCTGCTTTCCCACTGTTCCATAACGGTTTAATTGAGCTTTTCGTAAGATTATTTTCAGTATATAGCCAATCGGTGGGTAAAAAGCTTGACAATTGCCGCCCGAATATTAGATAATAGTAAATCGTGTCAATTCCTGCTCGGATCAGGTGAGGACATTAGCACAAAAGCTGGAATTTTTTTCAGCTACCTGTACGGCAAAACGAGCGCAGAAAATTCATGAGTTACGCAATTATTGAGACCGGTGGCAAACAGATTCGGGTAGAACCCGGTCGCTATTACGATATCGAACTTCTTCCCGTCGATGAACAAAGTACCCATACCATCGACAAAGTGCTATTAATCCATGATGAGGATGATATTAGCATCGGTCAACCCTTTATCGAAGGGGCCACCGTCGAAGGGACTGTCATGCAACATCGTCGGGGCAAAAAAGTTATTGTTTATAAAATGCGCCCGAAAAAGAAAACCCGTAAAAAACGCGGTCATCGTCAAGAAATTACCCGTTTTATGATTGATTCAATCAATTATAACGGTAAAACCCTAGTCGCCACTGCTGCTACCTCCGTCGCTGAAGTTGTAGAAGATAGTAGCGATGAAGAAGAATAACTTTTAGAATCAAAAAAGCATTTGGAGAGAAATTATGGCTCATAAGAAAGGTACGGGTAGTACCCGCAACGGACGCGATTCTCGTTCCCAACGCCTAGGCGTTAAGCGCTACGGTGGTCAAGTGGTAAAAGCGGGAAATATTCTCATCCGTCAACGGGGTACTAAAGTTCACCCGGGTAAAAATGTTGGTCGTGGTGGCGATGATACTTTATTCGCTTTAATTGATGGTGTGGTCAAATTTGAATACAAGGATAAAAGTCGCCGTCAAGTTAGCGTTTATCCTGCTGAAGTTAGCGCTAGTTAATCCCATCAACCCTGATTAATTTTTTCCCTGTAACCTCCTAACTCATCCTAGGGGGTTTTTCAAATAATTTATATCTGTTGACAGACTAGACCGAACACTCATGGATTAAAATAGTCCGAAAGTAGCTCGGAAAAGATGAACTGAGTATGATTCTTAAAATTGCCCATATCTTAAAAAATTTGCCCTGGTCTTTCAATTCTACTGCCGAATTACCCTGGTTGGATCGATCGCGAGCGGAAAAATCCCTGCAAAAAGCTCGTCAACAACAGCGAATTTCCGAACGAGAATATCAACTCCTCGACCATTGGCGAGAATTGGGTTATTGTATTGTCAAAGATTTAATTCCGGCCACGGCGATCAATAATTTAGTAGCGGAATTAGCCGATTTATTTTTCCTAGAATCGGCTATCCCTGGATTAAGAATTGAAGGCATTCAAGCAGAAAATCTACCAGCGAGTTTAAGTCACGAGCAAGTTTTAGCCCTAGATATGGAGCAAAGAAAAGCCTTAGTTAATTCTATTTGGCGACTCCATGCCTTTCATGAGATTTCCCCCGCCGCTCAAGCAATTTTTGACAATCAAAATCTGAGAGATTTAGTTAATTTAATTATTGGCAAATCCTGCGAACCGAGATATTCCATCAACTTCCTGCACGGTACAGAGCAGGGGCTGCATGAGGATATGGCAGTTTTTTATGTTCATCCTGCTAATCATTTAGTTGGTGTTTGGATTGCCTTGGAAGATATTTCCGCCGATGCTGGCCCACTAATTTTTTATCCTAAATCTCATAAAAATATCAAAGTAACTGACTTTTTTCCAGACTATCCCGCCGTCAATCTTAAAAATATTACTGCCGCTCAAATTCCCCAATACCAAGATTATGTTAACCAGCGCGCTCAGAATTATGACTGTCAATCATTTACTGCTAAAAAAGGAGAGATTCTTCTCTGGCACGGAATGTTAATTCATGGTGGTGGGAAGATTAATAATACCCTGCTAACCCGTAAATCGATGGTAATTCATTTTATTGCCGAGGGTGGCGATTACAACGATCGGGCTTTGGGACCTTTTAATTGGTAAGATTAATGTACCACTATTGACATCCTCGCCGCCGTAAAACGGACGGCGATTCCTCACCACGCCACCTTTTTAGAATGGTCGCGTCAATGGGGTTGACGCGACCCGGGATGCTGCTTCTTTAACAGAAGT
>VYLI01000046.1_pt1 | contig 18567 bp, 8 predicted proteins | sample 5109511 | NCBI WGS metagenome assembly VYLI01 (sample SAMN12291808, study PRJNA351875) | freshwater metagenome | isolation source: freshwater lake | place: USA: Michigan, MSU1 Lake | collected 2011-08-19
ATTACTTTTTTAGTTATCAATCTTTCCACCCTGCTTCGGCAGGTTTTTTGGGCTTTTTTATGTCTGAAATGGAAAAACCGCACTTTTTCTCGGTCAATGATGACAATAAGTTATGACTTAGAAACTAATCAACAACTAAAGCTTATGCTTGTAGCTAAGTGAAATCATTGATTAAGAGACCTGTACTTTTCAATAACTTTTTCAGCAGACCCTATCTAGAGTAGAGCGATGACCTAGAGTTGGCTGTATAGTGATCGCTAACCTTAATATAACAGATGGTGTCATTACGGCGGATTCAGGATTGGTCTGGTACATTCTCCACCTTGAAAAAATGAGCGAACGATGAGTGACGAGTCTGCGTTCTCAGAACTGTAATGTCTTGGAATTCATGACCGGGGAGGTTAGGGCATCTCGTCAGGGAAGTTCTTCACCCTATCTTCTGCCCTAGGAGAGTTCTGCCACTGAGTCAATGCCACTGGCTGCTTGACAACCCCCCCCTGAACGGTTACGAATCAGCAACGCCAATAGGCTCTAATTCCTCAAGAAGAATGAGATAATCTTGTCCGATTTTTTGAATGGTCGTAGGAAGATGGAAATTACGAGAATATTCAATTCTTATCTCTAACTGACCATCTATGATTAGGAAAAAGAATTCAATCAATGTGGTACGTTTTTGATCAGGTGGTGATAAACGACAGTCGCGCTCGCCATAAACAAACTCAAACAAGTCAGAGAGAGGAACCGAACGATTTCCCAGATAATTAGCCCGTACTAGGGTTAAATTACTATCAGGATAGAGATATTCAGGTAAAGACTCACCCATCCAATCATAAGTTACGCCATTCATTGGTAAGCTTTCAAACTGCTCATTGATGGTACTGATAGTTTTTTCCCAAGTCGTAGAAGTGGATAAATTAATGCCTATGGGAAAATTTACAGCATAATTGCCCATACTTTCCATAAAAGGCTGACCTTCGCCTAAATCTCGCCCATGACTACGATGACTGATAACCACCTGTTTGCGTTGACTCCAATCACCTAATAAACGGTATAAAGGAGCAAGAAGAATGGGATAAAAGTTAGACTGATAATAAGCCTTGCCTTGGTTTAATAACTGTTTAGTTTGCGCTTTACTTAAGACAAATCGCGCACTTTCGGCAGAAGCTTCAATATTTGCGCCTTTGACATGATCGACGGGGACTTCAAAGCGACTCTCTGCATCAGGAAATTGTTCCTTCCAATAATTCAAGTGTTCGTTCATTGTTCCTTTTTTCTCCTCATCCCTCAAGACTTGCACAAAATCTAAGTAAGACTGAGGATTAGGGTTAGGAAAAGTCGGATCACTTCCTACCAATAATTGATGATAGGCACTCCAAAGTTCCTTAAACAAGAGGGTTGCACTTAACATATCAGCAATGATGTGGTGAGCGACCATCGTAACATCGTAGCAATAGGGACTAACTTTAACGACAAGAGTAGCAGTAAGTGGCCAACGGTCAATCTGGATTTTTTTAGCTAAATCTGACATTTGAGCTTCAATTTTAGCATTACGTTCTGCTTCTGTTAAGTGGCTTCCATCCCAATACTCTGCTAGGATAGGTTGAGGATCATTGATCAAGTATTGCTGCCATTTACCTTGATTTTGTAGGCAAACCGTCCGAAAAGCTTCATGACGTTGCACCAAAAGATTAGCAGCTTGATTGAAAATATCAAGATTCAAAGACTGATGATAGAGAAAACGAGTATAACCCAACCATTGATAGGGAGGTTCAAAATAGTTGACTAACCAACGTTGTGCGGGTCCAAGGGGGATAAGAGAAGGAGTAGGGGGAGCAGAGGGAGCAGCGGGAGAAGGAAGTAATTCGGCGGCTAATGCTTTACGGTCTAACTTTCCGTTATGATTCTTAGCAAGTTGTGGAAACCAAGCGAATCGTTGAGGAATCATGTAATGGGGGAGTTTCTGCTCTAAATGTGCTTTGAGAACTCGGGTTTTGATTTTATCCCCCGATAAACAAGCAATTAATCGTTTTTGTCCTTCACCGTAATCAATAGCTAAAACGGCGGCCTCCCGTACATTGGGATGAGTGGTTAAGATGCTCTCAATTTCCCCTAATTCAATGCGAAAACCCCGAATTTTGACCATATTATCGATACGTCCATGATATTCCAGCGTACCATCAGGTAATTCCTTGACTAGATCACCTGTCCGATAAATATAGTCACCAGAGACATCAGAAAAAGGATTAGAACAGAACGCTTTAGCGGTTTTTTCAGGATCTTTGAGGTATCCTAATGCTAATTGTACGCCACCAAGCCAAAGTTCTCCCATTTCCCCTTGTTTAACAGATTGCATCTGATCATCCAACACTTTGAGATAGACATTATCGATCGCTTTTCCGATGGGAATTTGGCTGCTGGTGCGTTCGTCAGGACGTTCTGTAATAATATGGTAAGTCACATCAATTGAGGCTTCTGTCGGTCCATAAAGATTGGCTAAACCTGTCTTTAATCCATAACAATCAATCCATTTTTGGATAAAAGACATGGGCAAGGCTTCCCCACTAAAGATTAACCAGCGTAAATCAGGAAATGTCCAAGATTCCTTTTCAATCGCACTGATAAATTCCCCAAAGAGGGAGGGAACAAAGTGCATTACATTAATTTTAGTCTTTTTAATCCATGCGGCAAATTCCCAAGGATTTAAGACTACTTCGCGTTTGACGGGACATATTGTTGCACCTTCCATTAACGTCCAGAAAATTTCCCATACGGAAATATCGAAGCAAAAAGAGGTGCGTTGTGCAATGCGATCGCCTGTTTTCAGGCAAAATGTCTTTTGCATCCATTCTAGACGATTCATATAACCGCGATGGTTTAACATTACCCCTTTTGGCCGTCCTGTTGATCCAGACGTATAAAGAATTACCATTAAATCCTCAGGACGATTACAAAGATTTATGGATTCTTTACTGTGTTTTTGCCAGATAGAAGTGGTAATCTGAGTTAAATCATTAATTTTGTTTAATCTTTCTCCTTCATCTAAAAAGAGGACGGTTTGCAAGGGTAAAGGTTCTGTCACACAAGAAATTAACTGTTCACTTACCTGATGTTCGGTAAGTAAAATCTCGATAGTGGCATGATGAAGAATATAACGCAATCTTTCGACGGGATAATCGGGATCTAAGGGTACATAACAGCCACCTGCTTTAAGAATTCCCAAAATACCAACGATCATGCCTGGATTTCGTTCCGTCATAATTCCTACTCTGGTATTGGGGTTAACACCTTGAGTCTGTAAATAAGCAGCAACTTGATTAGAAAGATGGTCTAATTGTTGATAAGTTAGGGGACAAGTCTCATCTAAAACAGCGATCGCATCAGGGGTTAATTGTGCTTGTTTAATAATTTTATAGTAGGGAATTTCGGGGGAAAAAGCCATAAGAATAATCCTCTATTAGATGTTAGGTGGTAGGGGCGCAAGGCTGGCGCCCATTGGTCTTTTAAAAGGTAGCCATTAAGGACTGATAACGAACCTTCGCTGGTTGAGGTATAGCCGGACAAAAAAAGTTCAGGATATCATAAATATTTGTGGATTTCTACCTACGCAGGATCACATATTTTTCTTCTTCCTAACATTAATTTGTCAGACTATATTTTACCAATAGCTGTTGACGATTGAAGGTTGAGATGGGGCTAAAATAGCAGCCATTTCTTGTAAAGTTCGACAATTTAAAAGGTCTTGGCGATATTGTTTGCCATAAATCCCTTCTAGCTTGGTAACAAGGCGAATGCGTTCTAAAGAATCTAGTCCTAAATCTGCCTCCAAATCATCACTCGTTTCTTCTTCTTCAATTGTCCAATGACAAATTTCGGAAGTTATTTTTCGTAGCATTTCTTCAATCTCTGTATTAAGAGAAATAGACGAAGAATGAGAAATAAGAACTTGAGCTTGCACGGGTAAATTGGCTAGTTCTTCAATTTGGCTGACATAGGCTGTCATTAATTGCTCTATTAGCAATAAGTCAAAGTGATGGTAATCGTAACTTGCAAATAAATGAAGACGATTATTAAAGATTTCTTGCAAAATATCAATTGTTCCAGTGGCGTTCATTCCTCCTGCTTGATAGTCAGTAATTGATAAAGCATCATACTGAGGTTGCAGGTGAGTTTGTCCCGTATAAGGAAGGTATAAATTAGACTTTAAAGCCTCCTGTATTAAAGAAAGACTATGAGGAGGAATTTTACCCTTTTCTAGGGTAATATTGTCTCGAAAAATTGTTCCCATTTGACGAGTTTGCGCCCGATCTAAACCTGTGCCAATATGTTGTTGTACAGTTTGCTGAATTTGGCTTAAAAAGGTCGGCCAATCTTGCTCAGATTGAGGTTTAGCAAAACTTAATGCCAGATTTTGAGCAAAACTACTAACCACACCTGTTGCATCTACTTCGGGGTAAATTCGTCCACTGGTGGGAATCGAAATTACGATGTTTTCAGCTTTTGAATCTAGTTGTGACATAGTTTTTAGAAATGCACCTAATAATAGTGCATTCATCGGGACTCGCCATTGACGGGTTTTGTCGATTAATTTAGAGGTAGTTTCTGCTGAAAGTACATACTTTTGGTTGTAAAAGAGAGGAAATTTTTGAGCATTTTTCTGCTGTTTAGGTTGCCAACGATAGGACATTCCAGACACAGCATTATTGTATTCTGCTAAGGCTCGATCTTCCTCAATATCTTGCCAATCGTTCATTAATTGAACTTGTTTTCGATAATCTTCTACAGTCAATGTAGGGGGAAGATTTGGCGTTTCTTTAGCAACTATGGCCCGGTAAATTTCCAAGAATTCCCGCATCATGACATGGTTACTTAACCCATCGGAAATTAAGTGTTCATTCCCTAAAAATAATTGATGAATTTGCTCAGATAATTTAAGAACAGAAAATCCATGCAGCGGCCATTGCGTTAAAGACCAGTTATAGTTTAACCAATGATAGATTTCTTCTTCAATTTTCTCCCCTTGTTCCTCAGGAGTTAAAGTGGTGAAATCTTTAACAAGAATTTCAGGAGGAATGGGATTTTCTAGCACTTCTAATTGATAGTCTGCAAAGCAGGTTGCATCTTCTGGAATATGAAATTGCGCCCGTAACATGGGATGTCGATTAATTAACAGTTTCCAGGCTTGTTGAGCAATATTTAAGTCAAATTCTCCTGCAATTTTAACCTTAGTAAATAAACTATTAGAATTGAGACTCCAATAACTCATTAACAAGGGAATTTGACTATGGAGAATAGGAACCAGATTCGAGGGTTGTGGTTGGAGGTTTTTGGTTTGTGGTTTAGGGTTAGAGATTTGAGGTTTGGGGGATGAAGTATGAGATTGAAGAATGGTTAATAATTCCTGAAGATTGGAGACTTGCATTAAATGGCGTAGGGAAAAGGTTTCACTAAATTGACTACGTTGCTCTTCAGGAATTAATGATAGTAACCCGTTCATTAATTGGGTCATCATAATAGAATCTAACCCTAAATCTGCTTCTAAGGAAACATTCAAACTCAATTGCTGAGGATTTAAACCCGTAATTTGACTTATTAAGGCAATTAATTGACTTTCTAAGCTTTCAGCCTTGGTTTCGTTTTGTTTTTGGGTTGGGCGCAAGCCAGGCACCCCTAAAGTTTCTCGTTCTTGACTTTGGTGTAAGTCTTGTTCTTCTACGGTTTCTGTCCCTTGGGTTGGGCGTAAACCAGGCGCCTCTACGGTTAACCAGTAGGGTTGTTTTTGGAAAGCATAAGTAGGTAAAGGAAGACGAAGACGAGCATAATCTTTATCAAAGCCATTCCAATCAATATTAACCCCAGAAACGGCTAATTTCGCCACACTTTGTAATAAAATTTGCCAATCATCCTGTCCTCGTTGTAGGGAAGATAACCACAGATAATCAGGGTTTGCTAAGGTTTTTTGACCCAATCTCGTTAAAATCGGATGAGAGCCGATTTCAATAAATAGATTATAACCTTGGCTGGCTAAGGTTTCTATTGCAGGGGCAAATTGGACGCATTGACGCACTTGTTGACACCAATAGTCGTCTGTTACTGCTTGGCTGATTTCTTCACCTGTTACGGTGGAAATCCAATCTAATTGGGGTGTTTTATAGCTAATTTTAGCAGCGATCGCTTTAAATTCTGCTAATATCGGTTGCATCATCCCGGAATGAAAAGCATGAGATACCTGAAGCAGACGCACTTCAAGGCTTTGTGATTCTAAATCTGCTTTAATCTGATTAATTGCTTCCTGATCACCCGAAATAACGATATTTTCCGAACTATTGATAGTTGCAATCTCAACTTGATCCCCATAAGGAGAAATAACAGATTTTACTGTTTCAATAGGGGCAAATATAGCAGCCATTGCGCCTTTTTGGGGTAAAGACTGCATTAAGCGCCCTCTTTCGGCAATTAACTTGATTCCATCTTCGAGAGAATAAACCCCTGCAACACAAGCGGACACATATTCCCCCACACTATGACCTAAAACCCCATCAGGTTTAATGCCCCAAGACTGCCATAATTGATATAATGCGTATTCAATGGCGAATAAGGCGGGTTGAGTATAAGCAGTTTGGTCTAATAAGCTAGAATCACTGTATAAAACCTCTAATAAGGACTTTTCTAGGTAAGGTTGCAATAAGCGATCGCATTCCTCTAACGCATGACGAAAGGTGGGTTGAGTTTCATACAGTTGTCGTCCCATGTCTGCATACTGAGAACCTTGTCCTGTAAACAAGAAAGCAATCTTATTTTGACGACTTTTTGCAACTGCTTGGCTGAAAACATTCAAACAAGGTTGTTTTTGCGTAAATGCTGTTAAAGAGTCCTTGGCTTCAAGGGTTGATTTTGCCAAAATTGCCAGACGATGGTTAAATTGTCCTCGTCCTGTGTTGGCACTAAAAGCTAAGTCTGCTAGGTTTAATTGAGGATTTTTCTCTAAATAGCTGACCCATTTTTGCGCTAAATCATCTAAGGCATCGTCGCTTTTCGCTGATAGAGTGAGTAAATGAGCAGGACGATCCACTTCAGAAGGATTAAAGCTTAATTGAGGCGGTTCTTCGATGATAATGTGGGCATTTGTGCCACTTAATCCAAATGCACTAATTCCGGCCCTTCTAGGTTCTTCTGTTCGCTGCCAAGGCAGAGAAGCGGTAGGAATTTTGAGAGCGGTTGCAGCAGCCGCTAAATCAGGATTAAGTTCTTTAAAATGAAGATGGGGGGGAATTTCTTGATTTTTTAGGGATAAAATGACTTTTAATAGGCTGGCCATCCCGGCTGCAATTTCTAGGTGGCCGATATTCGTTTTTACTGAACCCACCATTAAGGGGTTATCAGTGGAACGATCTTTGCATAGTACATTGTTAATCCCCCGTACTTCAATAGGGTCGCCTAACGCTGTTCCTGTCCCGTGTGCTTCTAAATAGCTAATTTGTTCGGGTTTTACTTTTGCATTCTCCAATGCTTGACGAATAACTGCCATTTGCGCTGATCCATTGGGAACCGTTAAACCACTACTGGGGCCATCTTGATTGACCGCCGAGCCTCTAATTACCCCTAAAATGTTGTCTCCATCGCTTATAGCATCAGAAAAGCGTTTTAAGACCACCATTCCACAGCCTTCCCCTCTCACATAGCCATTTGCATCTTTATCAAAGGTTTTACAACGACCATCAGGGGACAAAGCGCGGGTTTTAGAAAGATATAACGTCACCTCCGGGGATAACATTAAACTAACTCCCCCTGCTAAAGCTAAATTTGACTCTCTATTGCGTAAGCTTTGACAAGCCAGATGTACCGTGACTAAAGAGGTAGAACAGGCGGTATCAATGGCTAAACTGGGTCCTTGTAGCCCTAAAAAATAGGATAAGCGACCTGAAGCGAAACAAAACGCATTTCCTGATCCCGTATAAGCATCAATGGGAATTTGTTGCTTAATTTGCCGTTTTGCGTAATCATCCAAGCCAATGCCCACAAATACGCCTGTTTGCGTCCCTGTCAGCTTCTGAGGTGCAATTCCGGCATTTTCTAACGCTTCCCAACTTACCTCTAATAATAATCGTTGTTGAGGGTCTAGTGCGATCGCCTCCCGCGGAGTCATCCCGAAAAATTGCGGATCAAATTGATCTACCGCGTCAATAAACCCACCATAACGAGCATAAGTTTTGTTAGGAAGATCGGGATTTTCGTCATAATAAGCCTCAGCATCCCATCTTTGGCTAGGAACAGGGACAATTGTTTCTTTTCCCCTTGATAATAGCTCCCAAAACGCCTCTGGACTATTTGCACCCCCCGGAAAACGACACCCCATGCCAATAATAGCGATCGGTTCATTTTTTTGCCGTTCTAAGGCTTCAATCTTGTTACGAGCTTCTTTAAGCGCAATAACTGCTTTTTGTAACGGCGTTAATTCTGTTTTCTGGTGATGAGAACCCATGATGTTCAAATGCTCCTTAGATATTAGGTGTGAGGTGTTAGGTATTCAGATAACTGATAACTGATAACTGTTCACTGTTAAAGTAATGCTTCTAATTCCGCCAATTCTCGCTCCATTAGGGCTTCTGTTTCTGCTTCTGACAGCGACTCCAATTCAGCAAGGGCTTGGTTGAGTACTACAGCATCCGTTGACTCTGTTTCCGAAGAAATCTGAGAATTTTCTGAATTATCTTCCCAAGCAAACACTTCTTCAACAAAATACTGTACCACATCACCAATAGTGGGATACTCAAAAGCAAAGGTAGAAGGTAAAGAGACAGAAAAGAGGGATTCTAGACGATGTTTCAGTTCTACCGACATTAAAGAATCCATTCCCATCTCAAAGAACCCTTTATCAGTATCTGGTAAAGTATCTCCGTGAATTCCTAAGACTTGCGCTACTTCTTGCTGTAAACGAGTGGTTAATAGGGTGACTCGTCGGTGAGGAGGGTTTTTTTGGATGGTTTGGGGGAAATTCTCGACCGTTTGCACAAAATTATCCTGATCTTGCTTGAATAACGCTTCTAAGAAAGCCACCCGTCCTTTTGCTGCAACAATCGTTTTAAACTTAGACCAATCAATCTCTGCTACCATTGTTTGAGTAACATTACCATTGATTAGAGTACCTAAAGTATCTAGGGCTAAATTAGGTTGTAATGGACTGATTCCCAGGCGTTTTAAGCCTTCTTCATAGCCTTGCGTGGCCATTCCCCCTTTAGCCCAAGGTCCCCAGTTAATGCTTAACCCTGTGAGTCCAGACTCTCGACGGTAGTGCATTAAACCATCTAAGAAATGGTTGGCAGCAGCATAGTGAATTTGACCTCGTGATCCGATTAAAGCAGACATGGAAGAGAAACAAACAAAGAAATCTAAGGATAAATCTTGAGAAAGTTGGTGTAAATTCCACGCTCCTGCTGCTTTAGGATTAAATACGCTCTCAAAACAATCGAGAGCCATCTTGTCAATGGTGCGATCGCTCAAAACCCCTGCTGCGTGAATAATACCCTGTAAGGGAGGACAATTTTCTTGAATTTGGTTAAAAAGTTGACGGGTTTGTTGATAATCACTAACGTCAGCGGCAATTACTTGAATAATAGCCCCTTTATCCTCTAAAGCTTTGATTTTTACCTGTTTATCCGTTGAATGGTCAGCTAAGGCTCGCCGACTGGTTAAGATTAAATGATTTGCACCTTTTTCAATTAACCAATCTGCTAAACTTAATCCTAAAGAGCCTAAGCCCCCAGTAATGAGATAACTGGCTTCTGTCTTCTTAAAATTGATGTTTGAGCTTTTTATTGCTTTATTAGGTACTAAACGGGCAAGATATCGTTGATGATCCCGAAAAGCGATGCGATCTTCTCCTAGATTTTCTGTTATTTCAGCAATAATTGCTTGAGACGATGGTTGTTTTTCTTCTAAATCAATCAATCCTCCCCATAAATTGGGATATTCAAGGGCAATGACTTGACCCATTCCCCATAAGGACGTTTGCGCTATTTTAAGCGGTTTAACAGCATCATTCACCGGTTGTGCTTGTTGTGTTATGACCCAAAGTTTAGGGGGTTCTTTAGTTTTAAATTGAGCTAAAGCTTGTGTTAGATACAATAAACTGGCATAAGAACGAGTTTGAGAGGGTTGGGAGTTAATATCGCTGTCTAACCCCCATAAATAGACCACTTTGGTGATTGGTTCAGTTATATCTTGTAACAACCGTTGAAAATCCTTATCATTATTAGGATTAATTTGATAATGACCTGACACCAACTTCTGATAAGTTTGACCAGAAGACACCAAAATATAAGCATCATTTAGCGTTGTTGCTAAGGCTTTACCAACTCCTTGATTATCATTAAAAATTAACCACCGTTCTCCTTGAGAAGGCTTATTTTTTAAGTTTAAAGGACTGAGTTGCCATTCCACTTGATAACAGTTTTTCCTAACATCCTGTAGGATAGGCATCTTGCCTGTTATTGTTGCATCTTCCCCAACCAATAACTGTAATAATTGTGGTAAAAACTGCTTGATTTCAGGTGATAATTGATCACTTTGATTTAACTGTTCCGTTAGTTGTTCAGTTTTGCCTTCAACTAATAAATTCAGTAAACTAGAAGCAGAAAAAACAGACTTAAATTGAGGTTTAGCATCATTTACCCAATAAGATTCATGTTGCCAAGGATAAAGCGGTAACTTAACAAACTGACAATTTTCGGGATATAATTTTTCCCAATTAATCGACTTTCCCCAAGTGTAGAGCTTTCCTAAAGAATTTAATAGCGTTCCCCGTTCAGAATGTTCTCGTCTTAGAGAGGGTAAAACAAATCCCTCAGTATCTTGTTCTCGTAAGGTACTTTTAATATATCCCAATAAAACAGGATGGGGGCTGATTTCAACAAAGATAGTATGACGAGATTTAATCATTGCTTCAATCGCAGGGTTAAAACGTACTGTCTGACGCATATTTTGTCCCCAATAAGCAGCATTAAATAATGTCCCCTCTTGTTGATCACCTGTTACGGTTGAGAAAATTGCTATGGTGCTTTTTTGAGGCTGAAGCTCTCCTAGTTTTTTAACTAAATTATCCGCAAAATTAGTCATTTGTTGACTATGAAAAGCATAATTAACAGGGAGTTCTTTGTAGAAAATATGAGGATGGTTTTGGGACAATTCAGCAATTAATTGATCGATCGATTGAGACTCCCCAGATACAACCGTTGAATAGGGACTATTAATGGCAGCAATTTCTAATTTATTTTCCCAAGCATCTATTAAATTTTCTACCTCATTAACAGGTAATTCAATCGCAAGCATTTTTCCATTTCCTGTTGCTTGTTGCATCAATTGTCCGCGCTGACAAATCAAATGAATGGCTTCCTCAAGAGTTAGAATTCCCGCAAAATGGGCTGCTGCAACTTCTCCCAAGCTGTGACCAACCACAGATTTAGGATTAATCCCCCAAGATTGCCATAATTTAGCTAATCCAACTTGTAAAGCGAATAAAGCAGGTTGAGAAACTTCTGTTTCTTGTAAACGAGATTGAGCTTCAGACGCATTAAATTCCGCTAATAATGACCAGTTAGCATACTTTTGAATCAAAGTATCACATTGTTTAATAACAGAGCGAAAAACGGGTTCTGTTGCTAATAATTCCCGTCCCATTGCCCACCATTGAGGTCCTTGGCCAGAAAAGACAAAAGCAATGTTTGTTTTACGTTTTGAAGGCTTAGATTGAGTCGATAAATCAATCGTTTCTAACTCTTTTAAACCCTTCAATAATTCTTCAGGAGAATGAACCACAACCGCCTGACGATGAGCATGATGAGTCCGTCTTATACTAGCACTATAGCAAAGATTCTGAACAAATTCAGGGGTTAAAGCTTGATCTTTCAGGAAATCTTCATAATTTTGAGCTAAATCTCTAACCGCTTCTTGACTATGGGCAGATAAAGGAAGTAAATGAGGGAAAGTTAAGGCAATTGGTTCTTGGTGAGATAAATTAGCTTCTTCCAAGATAAGATGAGCGTTTGTTCCCGAAAATCCAAAAGAACTAATTCCCACCTTGGCGGATGTTTCCTGTTGTGGCCAGGTAATTAAAGATGATTGAAGCTTAAGGGGTAACTTATCAAAGGGAATATAAGGATTCGGCTTGTTAAAATGCAGACTTGGCGGAATTTGCTTGTTTTTCAGGGAGAGTGCCATCTTAATCACACTGGCAATTCCTGCCGCTGCTTCGAGATGTCCTATATTACTTTTTACCGATCCCACCAAACAAGGATTATCCTTGTCTCGTCCTTCTTCTAACACAGATCCCAAGGCTATCGCTTCGATGGGATCGCCTAAAGATGTTCCAGTCCCGTGCAATTCCACATAATTAAGCTCTTTTGGCTCAATTTCTGCATTTTTCAAGGCTGATCGAACCAAGCTTTCTTGTGCTGGTCCATAAGGAACCGTTAACCCCTTACTGCGTCCATCATGATTAATAGCAGTTCCCCTAATCAACGCATAAATGGAATCATTGTCTGCGATCGCTTGAGCCAACGGTTTGAGAATAATACAACCGACTCCCTCACTTCGCACATATCCATTGGCACTTTCATCAAAGGTTTTGCAACGTCCATCAGGAGACAAGGCTTTCAATTTGCTTAACGCAATATTACCAATAGGGGATAAAATCAGGTTAACCCCTGATGCGATCGCCATTGAAGACTCATCATTCCATAAACTTTGACAAGCGAGATGCACTGCGACCAAAGAGGAAGAACAAGCCGTATCTACCGCTAAACTAGGACCTTTTAAGTTAAAAAGATAGGAAAGACGACCGGCTGCGATATTTGTGCAGTTTCCTGTTAAATCATAGCCTTGGGGATGGTGGCTATATCCTGCATGGATGCGACTATAATCGTTTGTGGCAATTCCCACAAATACACCTGTTTTCGATCCTGCCAATTGTTCCCGTGTTATTCCTGCATCTTCAATGGTTTCCCATGCGACTTCTAGGAGTAAGCGTTGCTGAGGGTCCATTAATACGGCTTCTCTGGGGGAAATTCCGAAAAAATTAGCATCAAACCCATCAACTTGCGATAAAAATCCCCCATAACGAGAATTCATTTTCCCCTGTGTTTCAGGATTCTCATCATAATATTCATTAATATTCCAGCGCTCCTTAGGAATTTCGGTGATTCCATCTTTTCCTTGGGATAATAATTTCCAGAATTCATGAGGATTATTGGCTTGAGGAAAACGACAGCCAATCCCAATAATTGCAATAGGTTTCATAGTTTAGAGACTCCGTAATTAATAAACAGCAATTTACTTAAATAGAGAAACAAAATAATTCCCTTAAATGAGTAGGGTGAGCAAAAATCTTGATAAGTGAATCGTTATGATTTAATTTCACCCCCCCAATTCCGTATGTTTAACTACACATTAACAGGAACTTTCTCAGGTGATTTTGCGACGCTTTCCGTTACCCAAGTATTCAGTTGAGGTCGATAACGATAGTTGGTAAATTCTTGGCGAGTCAGTTCAATTTGACTATTATCAGGAAGGTTACGAGTCAAATATTTATAGACCATTTCCGTAATGGCTGATTGAACTGCACCATTCAGATGTCCCAACAGATAGGAAAGATTTTTGCGATTGAGAAAAGCTGAAAAACCAAATCCTTTCCAGAGGAACTTTACATACCAAACTGCCGTATAAAAACTGGTCGCTTTAATTCCAGCAAAAACATTGCACCGTCGTGGTTCCAGTTTGGTATTTTCGATAAAGTCATCAAAGTGTTTAAGGGTATGATAACCCCAGATTAATTGATCAGTACGATGAGCATCCATAAAACCAATATTTTTATTCTGCTCAACTAATTGGTTAAACTGTTCATAGAGATGATGCCAATATCCTTTAATATCCGCTTGAACTTTTGGCACATAACGGGAAATAAAGCCGGAATCTAAATGCCATTTGCCGACATAAAGGGGAATTTGAATCCCAAACCACCACATATATTCGGCATAAATACGCCAACTCATGATACTAGCATGACCTAATTGTTTATCATGGTGTTCAATGAGATGATTATTGAGTCGAGTATAGGTAAGGTTAAAGTCATTGTAAGCAGCCCGTTTTTCTTCTGTATCCGCTTCTCCTGCAAGTTGAGAACGAATAATTTCGGTGATACTTTCAATCGCAAAAGCGATCATACTTGTTCCCAAAGAGTAAAAGGGATCAAAAATACAAGCAGAATCTCCAACTACATACCAATTATCTTGAGAAAACATCGTTTTGCTAGTATGGGAAACTCTAGGAAGATAATGAAAATCGACATTTTCGCCAGAGGTGACTAAGCTATAAAGTAGATTGTGATTGGCTTTTAGGAAAGCATAAAACTTCTCTTGAGTATTAATTTGATCGTTGGCAATAACACTGCGATGTTGAGCAATTCCAATAGAGATTTCTTGGGAGTCTTTTTCAGTGGGAATCATCCATAACCAATGACCATGACCAAACCAATGATTGGTAGCATAATAATGGCTACAAGTTGCTCCATAAGGGTCATAACCATCATGAAAAATGGTGCGATCTACATTTTTAACCCGTACCCAAGCCGATCCCGTATCAACTCCAAATAAATTATCTGCGCCCAAGATAACGTTATCAGTTTTATGGCCAATAATAAACTTACGTCCTGCTGCATCAACAAGGTGTTTTGCTCTCATTTCCTGATAATTTCCGTCCACCATTTTAACTTTAACGGTGTGCATCTCATCAGTAGGAGTAATGTCCACATCAACCACACGGCCTTGATAGAAACTTGCTCCCATTTTCTTATTCATTTTGAGCAAATCCTGTTCAAACTTTGCCCGATTCATTTGAAACGTTCCCAGAGGAAACTGTCGATTCGCCCAAATATGATAATAATCATCAATGGTGTCTGTTTTATCTGCATCTTTAGCCCAATGAAAATTAAGGGCATATTTAGGCGGATGATTTTCGATCATATACTCATATAGTCCCAATTCTTTGCAGACAAATAAGGTGGCAATTTCCACCATTGATTCGCCAATTTTGAGGTCTTTATTAGTTCTTTCTTCGGGACGAGGATCGATCAGTGCAATTTTAATGTTGGGAACATTTAAGAGTAAATGTCTGGCTTGACAGACCCCGGCGAAACCTGCTCCCATAATCACAACATCATAAACTTTTGTGTCAGTCGTAACCATTGGTGAAATTCTCCTAAAATGTGATGAGGAATAGAGTGAATAAGAAAGAATACAAGAAAAAGTTAAAGATATAATTCCCCTAATCGGGTTGCTAATTCAGCAATAGTAGGATAGTTAAAAATGACCACAGGATTTAATTCCTTTCCGAGCCATTTTTCTAAGCGTCCTAATAAAACTAACGCTTTTCGTGAGTCGAGTTCATAATTATCAAAAGGTTCTTCAATATCAATGTCATCAAGGTCAACATCGAGTTGTTGAGCAAACTGATCAACGAGCCAGTTTTGAATGTCTTCAACGGTACAAGGAGATTGAACAGTTGTCATCATGGGTTAAGTTCCTTTAACGTGAAAAAAGTGTTTTAGCAAACTAAGATTGCTTAACTTATATTCCTAGTTTATTCCTCTACCCATTGATCAGCCATGTTTTATTTTTCGCCAAAACTGGATTTTTTTTATTCCTATTTTTTATGGTCAAATTTAGTACGCCTTTACTATATAAATATAATGGAAAAAACTAGCAGACAATACAAAATATTATCCATTAAATTTCAACTCCTTTTTTCTTACAATAAAAGGTAACAAAGTTAAGTAGCTATTTGCTAGGTAAAAATTATGATAGATACTCATGTTCTTGACCCATCTGTTAAAGAGATTCCTTCTACTACTCAACCGATTGAAACCGCTCATAAATCTCCGCAAATGCTCCAAGAATCATTAACTTCAGCCGTTGTACAGCTTGAAACAGAACTGCAAGATAAGCTAAAAAAACTATTGTCTAAACAGGAGTATCAACTGTTGAAAATTGGGGAGAATATTAATAGCTTGACACAGGAATTAGAGCAAGCAGTTTCTGAATTTCTCCAAATTGCCCAACAAGCAAATAAAACCTATAGTTCTCTACAGTTTTTGGGTCAACTTGTTGAACAAAAACCTAATAACTCACCCAATAAAGGAAGCCAAGATACCGTTAGAGTGGTTTATAGTCATGCCGCCAAATTACCGCTTCCTGTGGTAGAAAAATATGGCTTAGGGTTTATCCTAAAATATAAAACGGTTGATTTATCCCAACTAGGTATTACCCTTTCACTCTCTCGTCAATCTCCTTATCTTTCTGCCATCAAACAGTGATAATTTAAGCATTACTAAGGTGGGCATTGCCCACCTCAATGATGATTATGTAAGGTGCAAAGTTTAAATACTTAGAACCTAAAATCTAAAACTCACCCATCATTTAAGCTACTTGAGTTTGATGTTTTTCTCGCCAACGTTTAGGAGATACTTTATATAACTGACTAAAGCGACGGGAAAAATAATAGGGGTCAGTAAAACCAACGGTGGCGGCAATTTGGGTAATTGACTTATGGGTTTTCAGTAACAAGGATCGGGCTTCTAGCATTCTTCGTTCCACAATCCAATGAATAATCGTTTTGCCGGTGCGACGCTTAACTAAATTGGTTAAATAAGCAGGAGAATAACCAGCCGATCCAGCCACATCATTGAGGGTAATAGGTTGACTATAATTTGCCTCAATAAACTCAAAAACGGGTTTTAATTGAGAACTATCAGGGTAGAAACAAGCCAAAGAATCAAATAAATTCGGTTGAGGGGTAGAAGAACGCTGTATCAACGATTGAGGAGCTTGTTTTGAGTTAACAGAAGGATGAATTCTGCAAGCGTAGCCATCTTTTTCAGATTCTAGAAAATTTAAAGAACGAGCTACTATGCTTATATAATCCTGATCTCCATATTTGAGAAAGTTAACCGTAATATCGAGGGATTGATGATCCTCATAATAAGGATGTTGTGTGATCAAACGTCCAAAACCTCGACGTTGAATTAATTTCCAGTATCTAGACCAATCTGAGTTTAAAAAATCTTGAGCAGCTTCTTCTATAGTCAAATTAGATAATTGTTCTCTGGAATATCCCAATAAAGCACAAGCAGCATCATTGCAATGCTTAATCCGTCCTTGAGAATCGATCCACAATACAGATTCAGGGATTTGATTGATTAAATATTGAATAACAGATATGGATTCAGCTATTTCTTGCTGAGGGACGGAATTAAGAAAGTTAGTCGTAGAATGAGAGAAGTTAAGGGATTTAAGAGGGTTAAAGTTTGGAGTTAAAAGCATGAGACTGTTCCTATAATTTCCAAAATAGATGGCGGATAATTTTTTGACCACAAAAGATAGTTTTCACTCCATCACCGACAAAACTGATTTCCGGCGTTGCTGATTTGAGATATGAATCTTCTTTTGTGGGATTTTTAAAACCTAGACCCAAACTAACTTTTGGATGGGTGCAAGGTTGTCATTCATACCTTGATTCAGTAACGCCCTGATTTCCTTTCTTCGATCTACAAGCGGAGATGCATCTTTCCGCAAATTTTTAAAACCCACATTCCCCACTTCAAATTATAGTAAGTAGTCATGCAAAATTAATTAGCGACCACAGAGGGCTGAAAGCCTTGCTAGACAAGGACCGCTATGGGTAAACAATTTTATCCAGATACTTATGGCTGGTAAGCTGTTCAGCATTTAAATTTCTTGTTGAGATGAGGCAAGAGGGGCTCTTCTCGACTTTGTGTGATAATTTTTGCTTATGGAATCGTGAAATGCTTATCGGGCAAGACTTTTAGGGCTATTTTGCGGATATTCTATCAGTATAGACCTCGTTTCCAGCCCAAGAGGCACTCTTGCAAGAGGCAAAAGTAAAGGGATTGGGGAAGATTCAGCTGATCTGAGAATAAGCTGTTTGAATTGGCCTTAGCAGATAAAATAGCAGAAATGTTGAATCCGTACATAAAACTTTACATACAAGCTGACGAGAACAGGCGTTCGCTTGGAGAGATTAAATTTCCCTCTTGCGATAAAATGGGTCTTCGTTACTTAGTATGGTTCGATAGAGTGGCATAAATGGACTAAATCCTTATCTGGCAAGAGATTTGATTGATTAGTTCGCTCTAGATTGAAAACAATTAACAAAAATCGCCAAATGTCTTTCTTTATAAGGGTTTCATCGAAGAGCCCTTTTGTCAAGCCTAATTGAGATGCTCTTACCCTGATATTATTATGAGTTATAACCAATTGCCGAGACGGATCGGAAAGTATCCGAATTGCCGAATCGATTTGAATCGGATAATCTAACATCCCTTTCAGAATCTGTTTCTGTTTTACTTGGAGATTGGCGATCATCTCTTCTAAATGTTGAAATTCTTCATTTTCATCGAAAATTTGGGTCTGAAACCCCGTCGTTCTACGACGGCTTTACCGTTAAATACTAGCGCATTTACCAAATATATGCTAAAATGTGAGACATGGAAAAAGCCTACTC
>VYLI01000082.1_pt1 | contig 17826 bp, 18 predicted proteins | sample 5109511 | NCBI WGS metagenome assembly VYLI01 (sample SAMN12291808, study PRJNA351875) | freshwater metagenome | isolation source: freshwater lake | place: USA: Michigan, MSU1 Lake | collected 2011-08-19
CATCGATAATTTTTTGGCGAAAATCTACAGAATAGGGTCTCATAGGAAGCGGGTAAGTTCTATTATTTGTCTATTTGCTTTCCATTGTACCTCATAGCTCCAAGAATTGCTATAAATAGCCAGACATAGTGCTATTTTCTTAGTTCCCAAAAAGCTGACCATCCTCGCGCTTTTGGCGAATTTAAGACCATTGAATAGGGGAAATTAACCGATAATTAATAACTGGTTGGGGTGCGTTAATTTAAGCAATAACACACCCTAACTTTGTATTAATGCAAGAAATGACGAATGCCTGTTAAGACCATAATTAAACCTAACTCATTAGCGGCATTAATTGAATCCTGATCTTTTAAAGAACCTCCGGGTTGAACAATTGCCTCGATACCAAACTGGGCCGCCGTGCGAACAGAATCATCAAAAGGGAAAAAACCATCACTAGCTAAATAGCCACCTTTAGCCGCTTCCCCTGCTTGTTCAAGGGCAATTTTCACCGAACCAACGCGATTCATTTGCCCCGCACCAACGCCTAAAGTAGTTTGATTTTTTGTCACCACAATAGCGTTAGATTTAACGTGCTTAGATACTTTCCAAGCAAACAGTAATTCCGCTAATTGTGCGGGGGTAGGTTGTTTTTCTGTCACCACTCGCCACTCATCCGGAGTTTCCACCACGTCATCGGCCGCTTGTACTAGAAAACCGCCAGCGATAACTTTTACTGTTTGTTTTTCTCCCGTGGTTAAGTCCGGCAGCAATAAAATCCGCACTTTTGACTTTTTAGCAAGGATATCCCGGGCGACCGGGCTACAATCGGGGGCAACCACGCATTCTAGGAAGGTTTTCGTTAATTCTTTAGCGGTTGCTTCATCTATGGCTTGATTTAGGGCAACAATACCCCCAAAAGCGGAGGTAGCATCGGCATGAAAAGCTTTAGTATAAGCTTCTACTAAACTATCACCGATCGCCACTCCACAGGGATTAGTATGTTTTAAGATAGCGGCAGCCGGTTCTTCTAGTCCGAATTCGGCGATTAAACGGCGGGCTGCTTCCAAATCGACTAAATTGTTATAACTTAGTTCTTTTCCCTGTAATAAGGTCGCTTTTGCCCAACCTTGAGCCATTGTACTGCTACCATACCAAGTGGCACTTTGGTGGGGATTTTCGCCGTAACGGAGGGTTTGTAGGGCATTTCCCGCCAAATTAAAGCGAGTCGTTTCTCCGTTTAAGCTGGCGAAATAGGCAGCGATCGCACCATCGTAGGCATTGGTTAAAGCGAAGGTTTCCCCCGCCATTTTTTGACGGAATTCCAGGGAGATTTCGCCGTTATTTTGCCGTAATTGGCTTAAATACTGCTCGTAATACTTCGGGTTACTGATGACAGTCAAATGGGCGAAATTTTTAGCTGAGGCGCGTAACATCGCCGGACCACCAATATCGATTTGTTCGATCGCCTGAGCGGTGGTGACCTCAGGATTGGCGATCGTCTGTTCAAAGGGATAGAGATTAACCACCACCAAATCAAAAGGACGAATTTGATTAGCCTCCATTTCCGCTAAATCTGACTGCCAATCCCGTCTAGCCAAAATACCGCCATGGATGCGAGGATGGAGAGTTTTCACCCTTCCGCCCAAGATTTCAGGAGATCCTGTATATTCTCCCACTTTAATCACGGGAATTCCCGCCGATTGGAGCGTTTTGGCGGTTCCTCCACTGCTAATAATTTCAAAATCAAATTCTTCTGTTAGCTGACGGGCAAAGTCAACTATTCCGGTTTTGTCAGTGACGCTGATCAGCGCTAAACGTCCCATAGTAGTGATCTATAAGCAACAATTTCAGTATATCCCAGCCCTAACCCGTTAAAAATTAAAAAAAGTAGGTTAGTAAATAATCAGCTGCTTCTATATTTTCGTCTCTCAAATATCAACTTATGCCAAGGAACTTTTTAAACTCCTCCTGGAAAGATTTAGTCTGACTTGTTAAAAAATACAGGATTTTTCAGGGGGGCAATTTAAGTCTGAATTACATCACTGTCTGATCTACCTTCATAGAATACCTCATTCGGGGTACGATAGTCAAGGCATTTTCGAGGACGATTGTTAATTAAGTTTACGGCTCTTTCTACCTCCTCTGGCTTAACAATTTTCAAATTCGTTCCCTTGGGAAAGAATTGTCTTAACAGTCCCTTGGTATGCTCGTTTAATCCCCTCTCCCAAGAATTATCAGGAGTAGCACTCATAAAAATATGCTCCTAGTTTCTTCACGAGACTCTTGATGTCCACAAAATTCTTTGATCTTGTCACAAGTAAAGGTTTTTCTTTTGTCAGGGGGAATCTCTTGGAAAAGTTTTTCGGTGACAAGGGTTGATTTCCGATGCGGTTTTGTTTTTGGCTAATCCTGCTACTAAAAATTTCGAGGCTTTGTCCACATGAGTAACGAGAACTCCTAGATGATTTCCTCCAATCATTGTGTCACTTTCCCAATGACCGATTTCGGTTTTCTGGTCAGCAATTGCTGGTCGCTCGCAGATATCTACACGCCCGGTCATCCCTCCATGCTTACTTTTTCCTCCACCTCGACTCTTTCTTTTTCCTCGTCTGGCCGCGTAGGTATTCTTGATACTTTCCACAGTCTTGATAGTTCTGATAGATCATTTGATAGATGGTTTCGTGACTGAGAGATTCTTGACCAGCTTTTTTCAGACGACCCGCTATTTGTTCGGGACTATGATAATCTTTCAATCCTTTTTTCACCAACTCTAAGGTAGCCTTGCTGACATTTTAAAAGGGTTGTTTTGAGCTTGTGCTGTGTCAGGTAGATAGCACCCCAGGGAACTTTGATTCCTTTTTAATTCCCGTGATATTGTGCTTTGATGACATCCGAGCCAGACGGCCATTTGCCGTTGAGATAAATCATTTTTGGGTCTGATTTGTTGTTGTTAATGATCAGACAGTACCTGATGAGCCTTTTTCTGTCAACTCTTGAGGTTGATGCGTTTCATTTTTGAATTGGCGTCAAAATAATCTGGAGGACGAGCTTTTCCCTCATGTCTGATGTTTATCTAATTGGTGGCCCCAATGGTTCCGGGAAAACCACCGTCGCTAAAAAACTTTTACCCAACTTTTTAGGCGTTATCGAGTACGTTAACGCCGATGAAATTGCCGCCGGACTCTCACCTTTTAATCCTGAGTCGGTTGCTATCCAAGCAGGACGCTTGATGTTAGAAAGGCTGATAACACTGAAGTGCCAAGGAATAGATTTTGCTTTTGAAAGCACCCTGGCAGCCAGAACTTTGACCGTTTTTTGAGAGACTGTCAAAGTTCTGGCTATAGGCTCAATCTTATTTATTTTTGGCTACAAAGTCCAGAATTAGCTTTAGAGAGAGTTCACAGAAGGGTAGCCAGTGGCGGTCATAATATTCCTGAAGATGTGGTTCGTCGTCGTTATGAGCGGGGACGCATTAACCTCATCGGAAATTTTGGGTCTGAAACCCCGCCGTTCTAGGTTGGCTTTACGTTAGAATTAAAAGGCCAGTCTCGAAAACCAAGTGGACGGCGCAGCACCTTGAAAACTCGGCTTACAGAAACTTAAATCGTGAGGTTTAGGAATCGCCGCACTTTTAGGGCGGCGAGGATGTCAAGCAGTTGTATTTACCTTTGTGCGATACTTGGGTGATCTATGATAATTCTGGGGATGAGCCGCACTTAGTTGCTGAACGTCCCTTCAATCAACAAGTCATTATCTATGACTCCTCTATCTGGCAACAAATAACCGAGGCAGCCCATGACTGAGCCAATTCCTGATAAATTATCGGAACGAATCGATACAGGTGTTAGAGTCGCAATCGCAGAAGCAATTGAGAGACACCGCCTCTTAGGAGAGTCTATCAGCATTTTCAAAGATGGCCAAATTGTCACCTTAACAGCCGCGCAAATTCCGCCAAAACTTGCCAAAAAAACGGAAGTGTAAAAAATTGGTTGACTGTATCAAATTTCACTATTCATAGAAACAGTTTCACCTATCCGAGGGATTTATATAGGGCTTGCTGAATAAATGTGAAATATAGACGAGGTAAGGGTTTTAGGGTTCTGTTTTGCTCTCACAGGTGCAAGATTTTGAGAGAATCTTCGTTCAAAACCTTGCGTCTTCATCGGCCCGTGTCCTGTAGGGGCGAAGCATTCGGGCAATAACCTATCGGTGAAACCGTAGATTTTCTATCCGAATGCTTCGCCCGTACTTTTTCAGCAGACCCTATATAGATGTCAATTTTAGCAAATTCCCGTTACGAAAATCAAAAGTACATAGTATAATAGTACTGTTCTTTACCTTTCGAGGTGTAAATATGAGTCTAACAGAAAATCAAAAAAACCTTTTGCGATGGATAGTTAAAGAAGTACGGGCTGGTCATCTTCCCGAGGGCAATATTTTGTGGGGTTGTCAGGTTTTCGGAGGTCCTAGTTGGCCAAATTACACGGGTTCTGATAGCTGTCCTGAGGTCGAATTCACAGAGCTCGCTATATTACAAGACCATCGTTATATTAAGTGGCAAGGAATAGCCTCGGATGAATACAAGGGCGCTCTAACACAAAAAGCTTATGAAGCGGTTGATTCTAACTTTGCTGAACCCGATCGCTCGGCTATTCCTCATCTAATTCCCTTGACTGAAGTTGAACATTTAGACTCCGAACTATGGGAGAGAGTCCGTTTTTCTGTGAGTGCGGGTGGAGATAATCCAAAAGCGTGGGATACTGGGATTCGCAATGCGACAGTGGTTTTAGAAGACCGCATGAGGAAACTGGGAAATATAGATAATATTAATCAAAAAGCCACGGGTAATGGTATTGTTAACCTAATTTTTGGAAGCAATAAATCTGTACAAAAAGATAAGCTTCCATCAGAAGAATTAGAGGCATACCGTGATTTATATTCAGGTATATTGAAGGTTTTTCGTAATCATTACGCTCATCGACTCATCGATCCTAAACCAGAGGAGGGTGGGGCAATTATCCTATTCATCGATTTATTGTTGAAGATGCTAGATGATTTAGATTGGGAGACAGAAAACGAGAATACATAAATCTCTAATTCTTGTCTGGTTTAACGGTGGATTACGCTGACGCTAATCCACCCTACTGTAGGATAATTGTCTTCTAGCTTCGTAGAGGATGACAGCAGTAGCGATCGCAACATTTAAAGATTCCACACCACCAAAGAGGGGAATTTTCACCGTTTCATCGGCTAAAGTCGCTAATTGGGGTGATAAACCGGCTCCTTCATTGCCTAATAATATTAAAGTCGGACGGGTAAAATCAATCTCCCAGTGGTTTTTGGTGGCTGTGGGTAAAGTTGCGATCGCTTTTACCCCCTCTGCTTGATATTTTTTCACTAAAGCCGATAAATCCGATTCTACCACCAGGGGCGATCGAAACCATTCCCCGGCGGAACTGCGGATCACTTTGGGATTATCGATTTCGACGCTATCGAGACTTAACCAGATACCCTGTACTTCCGTAGCCACGGCAGTGCGAATAATAGTGCCGAGATTACCCGGATCCTGCAATCTTTCCAAAACTAAGCCCAATTGTAGCGGATTTTGGGGGGTTGGATGAAGGTGATGACGGGAAATAGTGGCAATCACACCATCGGGATTAACCGTTGTTGCAAGGGAAGCGAGGACTTCCGGGGAAACTATCTCGACTCGTTTGGCTTGATTTTGAAGCTTCTGCGCTAATTCTCCCTGTCTTTGCCGCCACTTTTCAGTATAAAAAACTGTCTCTAGGGAACAATTCACCGCTAAAGCTGTCTCTAGTAAGTGCGTTCCCTCAATTAAGGACAAATTCTGCTCCTGTCGCTCTCTAGTGCGGTGTAGCTTGCGAATTTGCTTGATTAAAGGGTTTTGAACACTGCTAATCATAGCCGTTACAGGAGAGCGATCAAGACTATAGCCAATAGGATTTTTCACCCCGCTAGGCCTACCCTAAACAACCACGTCTTGAGGGAGATAATGCGGAACTCGGGACTTGAACCCGAAAGTCTTTGCAGACACTAGAACCTGAATCTAGCGCGTCTACCAATTCCGCCAGTTCCGCATTTTTCTTTCACAATCTTTTATTATACTATCGGACAATCCATAAGTCAAGATGGTTCAGATAATTAAGACAAAAATCGCTTTTCGGGGTAGAATCACCAATAATTTCCTCAAAAATCTGATAAAATGCAGTGTCATTTTGCCGAAGCTATCCTTAGCCAAGACTGCCAACCAAGATAAATGAATGATCCTATGACCATCGATACCGAGCATCCCTATTTAGAAATTCAAGGTCGTCACTCTCTCAAGGGTGAAGTCAAGATCAGTGGTGCCAAAAATGCCGCTCTAGTCATTATGGCGGGGGCTTTACTCTGCTCCGACCAGTGCCAGATTAGTAATGTACCTGCCCTGGCCGATATCGAGCGGATGAGTCAAATTCTCTCGGCCTTGGGCGTGCAAGTCCGTCGCACCAAAGATAGACTAGAGATTGATGGCAGAGACCTCAAACAAGCTCAAGCACCCTACGATCTCGTCTCCCAGTTGCGGGCCAGTTTTTTTGCCATTGGACCGATTTTAGCCCGTTTAGGAGAAGCAAAAGTTCCCCTCCCCGGCGGCTGCGCCATTGGGGCCAGACCGGTGGATCTGCACGTTAGGGGTCTCCAGTCAATGGGTGCAGATGTATTAATTGATCGTGGCATGGTACACGCCCGCGTTAAAGGTAATGGTCGTCTGAAAGGGGCGAATATTTATCTGGATTATCCCAGTGTGGGAGCGACGGAAACCCTAATGATGGCGGCGACTTTAGCGGAAGGGGAAACCATTCTCGGTAATGCGGCCCAAGAGCCGGAGGTGATTGATTTAGCCGATTTTTGTGTTTCCATGGGTGCAAAAATTCGCGGTGCTGGGACCAATACAATTGTCATTGAGGGAGTTTCCCGTCTGCACAGTACCGATTACAGTATCATTCCCGATCGCATTGAAGCCGGAACTTTACTGATAGCCGGGGCGATTACCCGCTCAGAAATAAGTCTTTATCCCGTGATTCCCTGCCATTTAGCTTCGGTAATTGCCAAACTGCACGAAATCGGTCCGGAAGTGGTGGAAGATGGTCCTAATCGTCTGCGGATTATCCCTAAGGACTTAAAAGCCACCGATATCGAAACCCTGCCCTATCCCGGTTTTCCCACGGATATGCAGGCCCAATTTATGGCTCTATTAACTTTAGCCGAGGGCAGTAGTGTGGTTAATGAAACGGTTTTTGAAAACCGTCTGCGTCATGTGGCCGAATTAAAGCGTCTGGGAGCAGATATCAAGGTCAAAGGAAATGTGGCTTTAGTGCGCGGTGTGCCTTTCCTATCTGGGGCGCCGGTGATGGCCACGGATCTACGCGCTTCGGCAGCTTTGGTGGTAGCGGGATTGGCAGCCCGGGGGACTACTATTGTGCAGGGACTCCATCACCTCGATCGAGGTTACGATAATTTAGAGGGTAAATTAAGAGCATTAGGGGCAAATTTGCGCCGGGTTGATCCTTTAGCCTCAGAATTGGCTACCTTGAGCCAATCTTAATAGGATGATTAGTTATCGCTGTTCTATCGGTGTTGAGTGGATTTCCCGTGGGCAACAATATAGAACAGCGTTATATTCAATCTAGTTGAGGAGATAAAAAATTAACCTAGTTTCTCCTGATTTCAGAGTTGCGACTCTAGGTTAATCTCACTTTTTTACCACCTATTCATCCGCTGTAAAATAACGCTCTAGAAAATCGAGAGCATGATTTCTCAAATCATAATATTCTTGAGTTTCTCGCATGGCGTGACGATCCCGGGGATGGGGAAAAGGGACTGTTAAAATCTCACCGATATTAGCATGAGGCCCATTGGTCATTAAAACAATGCGATCGGACATAAAAATTGCCTCATCTACATCATGGGTAATCATGATCACCGCTTGCCGGTGACTCTCCCAAATTTTGAGAACTTCCTGTTGTAATTTTCGCTTAGTTAAAGCATCTAAAGCCCCAAAAGGTTCATCCATCAATAGCATTTTCGGTCGAGTTACCAAAGCGCGAGCGATGCCCACCCGCTGCTTCATTCCGCCGGAGATTTCTTCGGGATATTTATCAGCAGCGGCCGTTAAATGCACCATAGCTAAATGTTCATTAACAAGGCTATTTTTTTCAACTTTACTAGCACTTTTAAGAACTTCATCCACCGCCAAACGAATATTTTCTCGCACTGTCAACCAGGGCAAAAGAGAATAATGTTGAAAAACCATCATGCGGTCGGCCCCCGGTTGACGAATTAACTTTCCTTCTAAAGTGACCTGTCCCGAGGAGGCTTGTTCTAAACCAGCGATAATTTTTAAAAGCGTCGATTTGCCACAACCAGAATGACCGATCACCGAAATGTATTCTTGGGAACCAATAGTCAGATTGACCCCATCGAGAACGACAAAATTACTGCCATCAGCTTTAGGGTAAGCTTTAACGATATTTTTAATTTCTAAAAATTCCTCCCCAGAAAAGGAACCTGAGATCGAGTTAGGAACAGAGGAGAATTGAGCCATAATAATTATCCCTGCAAATAAAAGAATTGAGGTAAATTGGCGCGAATTTCAAAACTATTGAGATAACCAACGAGATCGCTAGGATCAAAAGCTTTTTGATCAATAAAAGACCTTGCTGGTACGACGTAATAATCCTCGCTGGGACAAATAATACCCATATCGTCGGCGATTTGACGGTATAAATCAGTTCTCCAGGCTTTTTTGGCTATTTCTTCGGCATTTTTGGGTATTTCAGCAATCTGTCCCCAGCGAGCGGCTTGGGTGATTAACCAAAGACTTTCGGATTGCCAGAGAAAGGTAGAATGATCGTGATCGGCTTTGGCAATATCCTCGGGCATGGCGAAAAAAATTGTCGTGGCTATGTCCTTAACCAGACGTTTTCGATCATCGAAACCGCCATAGTTGTAATCGCCAACAATGCCGGGGCGGGTCAATTGTGGTTTTGCCCCTGTAAACGAGCGCCCGGAAATGATCGTCGCTACTTCCTCTCGATTTTCAGGTCGATCGCAATACTGACAAGCTTCAATCATCGCTTTGACTAAAGAGCGATAGGTTTTCGGGTTTTCTTCGATAAAAGACTCCATCACCGCTAGAATGCGATCGGGGTGTCCTTGCCAGATTTCCCGTCCCTGGGCAAAGGTAAAACCGACTCCTTCGTTACCCCTAATCGCCCTAGTGTTCCAGGGTTCGGCCACCATATAAGCTTGCATTGTGCCAATACGCATATTGTTGACCATCTGCGGTGGCGGAATAATCAAAAGACGAAATTCCTCAATGGGATTAATGCCCATCGATGCCGTCAGATAACGCAGGAAGTATTCATAGATGGAGGAACTCAAGACTGCTGCCCAGATGCGCTCTTCTGGGGGGATACTCTGGAAATAGGCGTGCAGTTGCTTGCCCGCTTGCTGAAGATCGCCATTATACTCTCGCCAAGGTCGAAGGCCAAAATCCCACATCGGCCGGTTCATGGTCATAGCGTTGCCGTGTCGATGAATAGTCATCGCCCCACACAGAGGGGCAACCCGCGCCCCTTCTGCCCCCGTCCTCGCATTGGTAATCGCCCCGGAGACCACGGGAGAAGCGTCCAAGCGTCCGAAGATAATCCCATCACGGGAATTCGCCCAACTTGCTTCCCGACTGAGGGTGACATTCAGTCCATACTTGCGAAAAAAGCCTTTTTCCCAGGCAACCGCGAAGGGGGCGCAATCATTGACGGGGACATATCCCACGGTGAGGTTAGGTTTTTCTAGGGTTTTCGGATCGATAATCGGGGTTACGGCCAGGGCTGCCTCGGTTAATCCCGTCGGGTTGCGACTGGCATTGATAGTACAGGCAGTCAGGCTACCAGTAACCAGGGTCGTCCCCAATCCTTGAAGGAAGGTACGTCTAGATATGGGGGGAATCATGGTATTAACTGCCCGGTTTAGCGGGACGATGGGTGACAAGGACTTGTAAACGGCTAATTAGGTAATCGAGGATTAAACCGGTAACGCCAATGACAATCACCGCCAGAAAGACGGAACTAAGGTTTAAGCGATTCCACTCATCCCAAAGAAAAAACCCGATTCCCACACCTCCGGTTAACATTTCCACGGCTACGATGACTAACCAAGCAATTCCTAAACTTAAGCGCAATCCCGTAAAAATGTAAGGCAAACTAGCGGGGAGGATAATTTTTAAAATCTGGCGATATTTGGGCATTTCTAGGACTCTGGCCACATCGATATAGTCTTTGGGTACACTACCGACTCCTAGGGCTGTATTAATCATGGTTGACCAGAGGGAGGTGATAAAAATAACAAAAATGGCCGAGGGTTCCGCGACTCCAAACATGGCTAGAGAGATGGGTAGCCAAGCTAGGGGGGAAACGGGGCGTAGAATTTGAATGATCGGATTGAGGATGAGCATAGCCGGCCGGGATAGCCCGATGAGAAACCCGACCGGAATAGCCACTAATGCTCCCAACAGAAAACCAATTAAGACGCGTCGCAAACTGGCCAGCAATAGCCAACCAATGCCGAGATTGCCCGGACCGCGACGATAGAAGGGATGGAGAATATAATCCAGATTGCTAGTCAAGGCCTGCCAAGGATTGGGCATCAATTCACTTCGGAAAGTCGCAATTATCCACCAGAGGGTAATCAGACCGATAAAACCCATCGCCGGATACAGTACCACATCCTTGAACAGCCAAGCTTTCGCTTGCCTGCCTGTGGCACGCGCAGCGACTAAAATAGCCGCAATATTCATGTTATTTACCCTTATATGAGGATCGAGGTACAGATAATGAGCAGTACCAACCAAGAATCCTGAAAGAGTCAGAATATTTGCAGGAATATCTCCTATTCTGTTTCCCTTCAGTCTTCCCCCAATGCCGACGAAGTTAGCTGACGGGCTAGGACTGAGAGATGTCCTTTTCATTGACTGAAATGCGCCCCAAATTCGGTTCCTCCGCTTCAACACACCGTCGTTGAATTAGGCTGACTTACTCTATTTGCTCAGAATGATAGCACATTCGATCGAGTTGTGGGAAAATCCCGGTCGCCTCTGATACTAAATCCTTTTTTAACAGTATGATTAACTCCCAATCCAACTTTAAAAACCCACTCCCCACTTCCCACTTCCCCACTTCCTTACTTCCTAATTCATAACGGGAGTCCGAAGCGATCGCATTCACCAAATCTTAGCCATTACTAACTCAAACCCCGGCAATTCTGGATCACCACTAACGGTTTCAGGATCATTTAAAATTTCTGGTTCTCGATGGGGGCGATAAATATAGACTTGGCGATTTTGGCGATCGATTAACCAACCCAATAAAGTACCATTGGCAATATATTCCTCCATCTTTTTCTGCAAACTGGATACTCTATCACTAGCAGAACGTAATTCAATGACAAAATCGGGACAGATGGGGGCAAAAGAGGCTTTTTGTTTTTCTGTTAAAGCATTCCAGCGTTCTAATTTAATCCAAGCAGCATCGGGTGAACGAGTCGCACCATTGGGCAGCGTAAAACCCGCACTAGAATCAAACCCAAGCCCTGTCCCATCTAGTTCTGACCAGTTCCAAAGTTGAGCGGCGATATTAAAATTGCGATTACCCGTATCTGAAAAAGCAGCAGGCATAACGATCACTTCTCCACTGGCACTGCGTTCAATGCGTAAATCCCGATTGGCTAAACAAAATTCATAAAATTGCTCCTCCGTCATCGGCATAATCCAAGGAAGATCAATCATCAAAGGAGCCGAGGTCGCTTGCACAAGTAGTGTCGTCATATTTTCGCCCTACTCAAGAATTACATGAGTTAACAACTGAATGCCCTTCAATCTTAACTTAGCTCTTGTCATCGGCATTATTGAATACTAAAAGATAGAAGGCGATCGCTCTTAACCTTGCCAAAGAAGCCTGACGGAGCGGAATGTAAATATTTATAAAAATGTATTTTAGAATACAGTTCTGGGGGGGGGGAATGTGTATTGTTTTGCTATCTCCTCTTTGGCATTGGGTTGGGTTATTGCTTGACCTGGCTGCGAGAGGGGCTAAGATGGCTATAAACACTTACCTAGCGAAGTATAAGGAGATTTTAGATGGGGACTTCTGCCAAAATTCTGTTAAACATTTCAGCTTTTATAGGCGTTGCGAGCATCACTGCTTCCCCAGTGCTTGGTGCTGCAATACAGCATAAGGATATCAAAAATCTTAATATACCTAGTTCATTTGGTGTCTTTGAAGGTACGTGGAGTGTAGAGAGCCGTTTAAATTTTCTGACAGCAGAGCCTCATATTACTCCTGTTGGAGGAGTGACTCAATTTCAATCTATCAATATCTTTACAGCAAGCGCAAGCAGTTTTACACCTTTGTTTGTTCCTGGGGATCCGACAGATCCTCAATTTAATCCAGGCCCAGGAGACAATTTAGCCGATAGAAATTATGAGATAGATCTCAATCTTACTGGTCCTGGAATATTTGATTATTCAAATGCGTGGACAGTAAAAATAGAGGATAACATGAGAAATGCAACAGTTGTGTATAACTTCTCTCTTAATATTGCTCCAACATTAACTGTCGGTCCCGTTGGGGGGAGCATCGGGGGTTTTGGCATAAACGTCAACTATACTCCACCCCCAGTTGGAGGTGTCTTATTTTCGCAGTTAGCATTGCCGAAGGACTTTAACATTATTTTAACTACGACGAAGACATCAGAGCAGGGATTCTTTGCTTCGGGCGGTCGTATAGAAGTCGGTGGATTCGTTAAAGATACTGCTCCAGGCACAACCAGAATCTTATATGATAATAAACATTTCGCCACTGGTAAAGGATTGTTCATATATGATTTTACCAGGGCAGCAGGTACGGGTTCAGTAAGAACAGAGGTGTACGATGAAACAACTTCCATTAAAGTCCCCGAACCCTCCTCCATCCTAAGCATACTAGCCCTCGGCACTCTAGGCGCAGCTTCAACCCTCAAGCGCCAATTGAAATCCTCCAAATCGACAGAAAAAGAAACCACAAAAGTCTCCTAAAACCATCAATAAAATCCGATAATTCCCCTTCATTAATTGGAGGGGTTTTTATTAGTTGTCATACTAAATCCGTTGAGTAACGCACAGAAAACGGGTTTCTCGGAGAAACCCGTTTTCTATTCTAGTTTTTCCTAGCTTAGGGGGACTGAAAGTTTAATTTTCCCTCTGTTATTCAAATAGAATTATGAAACCCTCTTGCTGAAAATGATTGTCGTGAGTTAACACTTGACTGATTTTTAAGCGCTGCATGACCGTCATTGAAATACAATCTGTCAGGCTATATTCTTTGTCTGGACGGCGGCGGTATAACTCGAAGCCTTGCAGGAATGATTCTCGGTTTTGCGGAATGACTTGAAGGCGGGGATTCTGGAGCAGATCATCGATAAATTCGACAGTACGCCGCTTCCGATTTGCTCCCCGGACTGACATAAAATTCAGTAGCTCTACCAAAACTTCATCCGTCGTCACAAGTTTAACGTTTTTGAGACTGGACCAATTATCTTGGGGATTGATTAAAGCAACCCAGTAGAAAGTGTCGGCAAAAATTTGTTTCATTGCCTTTTCTTGGGACTCCCATAAAGATAATGGTCATGCTCTTCTGCACCGTCAGATGGAAGCGGCTCAAGTTCTTCTTCAGGGAAGTTCAGATTCAACCTATCAACTATCTTTAAAATTGATTCTCCAGTCTCCTCTTGAGATATATCAGAAGCCATCAGATGAGTTTCCAGGGCATCTTTCAGTCGATTTAAAACGCCTTCTAGAGAGCTATCCTGGTAATCAATTGCTGCTAATTCAGGAGATTTGAGTGAATATCCGTCGGGATTCTTGGAGATGACAATGCTGATTTGATTGACCATAATCCTTCCTATCTCAGGCTAATCAAGAATTGGGACTTCTTTAGTCTAGCAAAATAAGCAGGACATTTATAGCAGTTTTCATCAGAATGAGGTATGGGCAAGGATCTTAAACCCTTTGTTAGCAAAACTTGTCGATACCTCAGTAACGTGAAAAGCGCTATAAGGTTCTTCAGGATTTGGAAATGATTGTTGATCGGGAATTTTAATTGTCTGTTTTTGAGATTGGGACTGAAAGTTTAATTTTCCCTGAATCTTTCTAACAGTTCTAAGCGAGATAAATTCGCCAGAGAAAGAAGTAACCCGGTGCGTTCGGAGACGGGAAGTTGGACAATCTGTTCCACCAGACCAGATAATTCTGCATCTAGGCTGCCAAAGCGTCCTTCCAGAAGACTGGTTATCAGGGAATACCGTTCTTCTAAACTGCCTCGTTGTATCCCTTCTTGTATCCCTTCTTGTATCCCTTCTTGTATCCCTTCTTGTTTCCACTCTTCCCGTTGTTTTAGATAAGCTGGTGATAGGTTCATAATCTCCTCCTGTTCTTCGGTACTTAAATTATCTCTTAATTCCAAACTCTGCCGCCAGTTGGCCAGAATTTCCAGTAAATTCTCTTGGAAAGGATTACCTTCAGGCAATTGCACTAATTCTTCTACTGCTCGTTTCTGTGTCCCTCCTTTCCCTAGTACCCTCAACCATAAAGTCTCCTCATTGACTGGTAATTGATGGATGGCGACAATTCCTGTTTTGAACAGCGTGGGGGAAAAATAAACTCCTTTTCCCCACTCCTCTTTCATCCCCTCTTCCGGTAGGAATGAAGGGGGGATTCCCACGAATTCTTCAATCATTCTCCCCGAAAAAGTAGGCGTTAAAATCCAGAGAACTGGTAGTTCAGCTTCTGTTAGAGTTTTGCTTGTCCTTTTCGCCTTCCTCAAGACCTCGCCATGAACCGCATATAACTTTGAGATGCAACTGCGAATCTCTACCTCGGAGGGTGGGTTACGGAAAGGTTCAAATAAGCAGCAAGTCGCCGCCATTTTAGCGAGTAAACCCAAGGGTAATTCCGTCCTTGATGCTGAGGCTGGTTCAAACCAAACATCGATTTCTTGGACTTCACTCTTGACTTTCTTGCTCTTTTTAATCGTTCCTAGAGACGCTAAGAGTTCCTCTAAATATTCCTTGGCAAATTGGTCGTGAATTTGGCGAGTCATTGAAGTGGATAATTAAGCCGAGAAAGTGCAGTAACAATCTTGTTAGATCATAGCAAGTTTTGAGAATTTATCTTTTTAATCAACTAGGTTTCAATTAAAGATAATGCAGGACATTTAGGGCTGGACGTAACTTCTCTGGCCCGTTGATGCCAAGAACAGCGTTGATCGGATAGATGAGGTACAATAGCAGCGGTGTACGAACCAATCTTGCTTAAAGGCCTCTTCTCAAGTTCCCAGAGCTTAGTCACCAATATTCCGAAAGTGACGGAAAAGGGATAATCTTCCACTCAATTGCCCAAAATAAAGGCTAGAATCGAAATATAGTATCGATCGCTACGGATTTTTCATGAATTACAGAAAATTTTGCTTGGCTTTTTTGCTGTCCCTTATCCTCATCAACACCGGATTAGTTATGCCTAGTTACGCAAACACAAGAGAATTGAGGACAATTACCGTGACGGGAGAAGGAATAGAAAATATCGCCACTTCTCAAGCAATAGTGCGCTTAGGGGTAGAAGTTCAAGGCAAAGAAGCGGGGAAAGTGCAGCGGGAAGTCGCCAGTCGTAGTGATGCGGTAGTTAAATTTCTCCGTTCCCGTCAAGTGGAAAAATTGGAAACCACCGGCATTAGTTTACAGCCCAATTACGACTTCAGCAACAACCAAAGACGTTTAATCGGTTATATCGGGGCTAATTTGATTAGTTTTCAGATTGATATAGCCGAAGCGGGTAGTTTAATCGATGAAGCGGTGAAAGTCGGGGCAACACGCATCGATGGGGTCAGTTTTACTGCTGGCGAATCAGCGATCGCAGCTGCCCAAAGAACCGCTCTCATCAAAGCCACGGAACAAGCTAGAGAACAGGCGACAATCGTGTTACAAGCCCTCGGTTTATTGCCGAAAGAAACGGTTTCTATCCAAGTGGGTAATACCGGTAATCCCGTGCCAATAGCCCGCTCAGAAGCGGTTTTTCGGAGTGCCGATGCTGCCAGTAGCCCGGTTATCGGAGGGGAACAAACCCTGCGCGCTGCTGTCACCCTCGAAATTAGCTATTAACATCTGTAGCTAGAGACAATTAATTACACATATCTAACTGCCTCTTGCCTCTTGCCTCTTGCCTATCTTCACTAGGAAATTAATTTTGCACGACTACTTAACTACACATATCTAAACACCTCTTGCCTTTTGCCTCTTGCCCCTTGCCTGTTGCCTCATCAAACTTTCGCCCTCATCCGTGAATTATCCTAACTTTTTACCCACTGTTAGCGAGGGATTGAGCGAAGATACCTCCCTTGCTCTCCTCCAGAATATCCAGCAAATTGCCATCGATAGCCCTATCTATCCTCGATCGATCCTAACCACCTATAGTCAACAAGGGCAAGGTCAACCGCCTTTTCTCCTCCTACACGGTTTTGATAGTTCCCTGCTGGAATTTCGGCGTTTACTACCTTTACTCGCCCAAAATAGGGAAACTTGGGCGATAGATCTACTCGGCTTCGGTTTTACTGAGCGATCGCCATATTTAGAAGTATCTCCGAAAACTATTAAAAGCCATCTTTACCATTTCTGGCAAACTGCGATCGCCGAACCGATAATTTTAGTCGGTGCTTCCATGGGGGGTGCAGTGGCCCTCGATTTTGCCCTCTCCTACCCGGAAATAGTGGCGAAATTAGTCCTCATTGACAGCGCAGGACTAGCTAATCCCCCGGTCTTGGGTAAATTGATGTTTTCTCCCCTCGATAAGTGGGCAACTAATTTTTTAGCCAATTCCCGCGTGCGTCAAAATATCAGTCGTACCGCCTATTTTGATCAAACTTTGGCCACTGTTGATGCTTGCACCTGTGCTAATCTGCACCTGAATTGTCCCCACTGGAGTGAGGCTTTAATCTCTTTTACCAAAAGTGGCGGTTATGGGGGATTTTTGCCGAAATTAAGCCAAATAAACCGAGAAACGCTGATTATTTGGGGCGAAAACGATCAAATTTTAGGCACAAAAGACGCGAAGATATTTCAGCAGGCCTTACCCAATAATCAACTGGTCTGGATTCCTCGCTGTGGTCATGTTCCCCACCTCGAAAAACCAGAACTTACCGCAGCCGCGATAGTTAAATTTGCGAGCTAAAAACTTATAATGGGATTATTTGACGCTATAGTGCCAACTTTTATGAAATTTTTGCCGATCGCTCTCGCTGCATTCAGCCTTCTGAGTTTATCTGTCAATATTCCCGCTACTGTGGCCACACAACAGCTTTTTTGTCGAGGCCGCATGAATAACGGTTGGTCCTATTCGGCAGAATTTCTCAATGGACGTTTTGAACGCATTCGCTGGACGCGTTCCGGTCAACCTCCCCAAGTTTCTAGCCTTAGTTTTAAAAATACCAACAACAAAGGACAACCGATTTATCGTGGCAGTTTATTCGCCGCAGTCAGTGTGACTCTGATAGACTTATCGAAAGGAGATGTCCGTCCCGGTTCGCAAATTTCCGTGGGAGTGGAAGAATGGGGTTGGTCGCGGGGAAACTGCGCTCTTTCTAACCGTTGACATCCTCGCCGCCGTAAAACGGACGGCGATTCCTCACCACGCCACCTTTTTAGAATGGTCGCGTCAATGGGGTTGACGCGACCCGGGATGCTGCTTCTTTAACAGAAGTC
>VYLI01000049.1_pt1 | contig 17446 bp, 13 predicted proteins | sample 5109511 | NCBI WGS metagenome assembly VYLI01 (sample SAMN12291808, study PRJNA351875) | freshwater metagenome | isolation source: freshwater lake | place: USA: Michigan, MSU1 Lake | collected 2011-08-19
CACCTCCAGCCCCGGCCGCGCCGTCGACCGCACAGTCGACCCGTCGCACCAGGCGGCTGCCGCCCAGTCGTTGCGCCCGGCCGTCTCCGCCCGCCGTCGGGTCGCCGCCACGATCCGGACGTCGGGAAACTCCCGCGCATAGGCTTCCGCGGCCACGTCGAGGTCCGCGCCAGGGTCGACGTCCAGCCCCAGACACTGGCGAAAGCCCCAGGCGTCGCCGATCATCACGTCCACATAACGGGCGATCTCGCGGCCGAACCGGCGCGCCGCCTCGGGGTCCGCATGGGCCGACCAGAGGCTGGCCCGATAGTTGAGATCAAAGGAGACGATCACCCCGTGCGCCCGCGCGACCTGCACCGCGGCCAGCGCCGCCTCCGCAGAGGTCTCGGACAGGGCGGCGAAGATGCCGCCGGTGTGAAACCAGCGCACGCCCTCGGCGCCAAACAGGCGGGCCCAGTCGACCTCGTCAGGCCGCAACTGGCTCGCCGCGGAATTTGCCCGGTCAGAGGTCCCCTTCGCGGGCCGGACGCCGAAGCCCCGCTCGGTGAAGTTCAGACCCACCCGGGTGCTTCGACCCACGCCGTCCCAGTCGCGCCAGACCACATGGCGACGGTCCACGCCGCCCTGGGCCATCAGATCGTCGACCAACAGACCCAGGTCGTTCCGGGGCAGGGCGGTCACGATCGCCGCCCGACGGCCGAAGCCCTTGGCCAGGGCACGGGCGACGTTGTACTCGCCGCCGCCCTCCCAGACGTCGAAGCGGCGCGCGGTTCGCACCCGCCCTTCGCCGGGATCGAGCCTGAGCATGACCTCGCCCAGGGCCGCCACATCCCAACGACAGGCCTCGGCGGATCGAATCTTCAAGGGAGAGTCGGTCATGGCGGCCACCCTGCCCGCTCACACGCAGTCGGAAAAGAGACGGCCGATCCGGTCGGGGTCCGGATCGGCCGAGGTCGTCCTCAGGAGAGGATGTGGGGATCAGAACCGCAGTCGGGCGCCGAAATAGTACTGACGTCCGGTGTGGTGGTAGACCGAGGTGCTCTGACGCGTGTCGTCACCCACCCACTGATGGTTGAACTCATCAGTCAGGTTGATGGCCTCAAAGGTGACCTCGACGTCGTCGGTCACCTGATAGGAGGCCGAGGCGTCGAGATTGAACGTGTCGAACTTGCCTTCCAGCAGGTTGCCGTTCCGACCGGGATTGTTCTGGATGTACTCGTCGCGGGCAGACCCGGAAATCCGCGCGGAGAAGCGGTCGTCCTCGTAGTAGAGGGTGGCGTTCCACGACTCCGGCGACAGGTTGATCAGATCACCGGTCACGAAGCTCGTGCACAGGGCATTGTTGCAGTAGTCGATCTCGCTTTCGACGCGCGTGTAGTTCATCTGCACGCCGGTGTTGCCGAGGAAGCCGGGCAGGAAGCGGAAAGGCTGCTGATAGGCGATTTCGAAGCCTTTCAGCGGCCCGCCCTCGGTGTTCACCGCCGCCGTCAGCTGGAAGATCGTCGAGGGGCTGCAGACGCCGGTGCAGAAGCCCGGCGCGAACGCCGACGGGTTCAGAGCCGTCAGGGCCGTATAGGGAATGTCTTGCCGCAGGATCTGAATGAAGGTGTCGATGTCCTTGTAGAAGTAGGAGAAGGACAGCAGGCTTTCCGGCGCGAAATACCATTCGATCGCGAAGTCGTAGGTATCGGCGCGGAACGGCTCGAGCTTCACATTGCCGATGGAGGCGGTGAAGTTCGGACCGGACGCGTTCAGCGAGGTGGTCGGCACCAGATAGTTGGTGCCCGCCAGGGTGTTGCCGATCTGGGGCCGCGCCATGACCTTGGCGGCACCGAAGCGGACGATCAGATCCTCCACCGGCTCGAACGCCATGTTCAACGACGGCAGGGTGTCTGTGTACTCATGCTCGCCGTTGACCAGGGTGCCACCGCCGGTCGAGCTGTAGCCCTCGGCGTAGATCCGCGTGGCGGCCTGGCGGACGCCGACGTTGCCGCGGAACGGAACGCCGAACAGGGTGGTGTTCCAGTCGGCTTGGATATAGGCTGCCAGATCCTCTTCCTCGATCGACCGGTTTCCACCGCGGGCGTTGCCGTTGGTGATGCTGCCGAGACGGAAATCCCCGCCCGGCACGCCGGTGTCGCAGTTGCAGTAGATGTTGAACAGGGTGGCGATGGCGTTCAGGTCCGGCCGAAGCCAGTTCACGGTGCCGCCCGGAACCAGATCACGACCGAAGCCGGTGAGCTGGTTCGAGATGTTGCCGATCGTCACACCCGCGGGCAGTACCGGAACGACCGTTTCGTCCGTCCGGCGGAACTCATAGGTGGTCGACTCGTAGGACTTGTAGTTCAGGCCCGCCTTGAACGTCAGCCAGTCGCTGGCGTCGTATTCGATGTCGCCCTGGAACGAGTCAAAGACGTTCTCCGCGCCGTTGGGCCGGATCCGGATCTCGGAGCGGGGCGTGGCCGCAGTAGACGGCAGCCAGCTCCAGCTGGTCGCACTGGCGGGATCGAAGCCATAGGTGATCAGCGGCGCATTCATATTGCCGCGGAAGTCCCAGCCGTAGCCGTCCGTGTCCTGCCGATCGAGGGTGACCGTGGTCTGGATCGGATTCTCGAACGTCGATTCGGCCCGACCGAAGTAGTACCGCCCGCGCAGGCGCTCGGTGAACTCGTGCTCGGCCGTGAAGCTGATCTGGAGGAACTCCGTGGACAGCTGGTCGAACCGGCTTTCCGACCTCATGTCGACGTTGTCGAACAGGCCGTAGACCAGCATGTTGTTCTCGACCACCGCGTCGCGGACGATGACCTGGGTCTGACCGCCGGCGGCCGCGTTGCGGCTGAACGACAGGGCCTGAATGAAGTCCTCCTGGCGCGTGGCATCCAGCTTGGAATAGAGCACGTCGATCGAGAACAGAGTGGTGTCCGCCGGTCGCCACTGGAAGGCTCCGGTCACGCCCAGACGTTCCTGCTCATGGGTCAGGCGGCCATAACGCGGCAGTCGCGGGATGAAGACGTTCGCCTGGTTGGCGGTGGTGTAGGCGGCCACGTTGCCGGGCGTGTTGGGTGCGCGCGGATTGCTGGTTGAGCAGTTGGTCGCAGAGGATCCAGTTGCGCCGCTGTTGGTCGGATTCTGCGGCGCGACGCCCACGGGGCTGCAGAAGCCGCCCGAGCTGCCGGTACCGGTCGCCGGCGCCCACCGGACAGAGCTGAACCCCTCTTCGAGCAGGCTGCGCTCGCTGTAGGCCACGGAGATCAGGGCACCGAACTGGTCCTGGTCGCCGAAGGTGTCGCTGATCAGGAAAGCCGCGCGCGGGTTCCACTGCTCGGACAAGTCGTTGTACCCGCCCTGCACCGACATGGCGACGGTGAAGCCGGGATAGTCGAAGGGACGCGAGGCCTGCAGGTCGACAGTGGCTCCCAGCGAGCCCTCCTCCGTCTCGGCGGCGGCGGTCTTGCGCACAGTGATCCGGTTGAACAGTTCGGACGCAAAGACGTTGAAGTCGAAGCCCCGGCCGCGGTTGGCACCGCCCGAGGAGTCGGTGCCGCCGGTGGTGGCCTGGGCCTCCATGCCGTTGATGCGGGTGCGGGTGAAGTCCGAACCCAGGCCGCGCACGGTGATCGAGCGGCCCTCGCCCGCGTCGCGGTCGATGGCGACGCCGGGCACGCGCTGGATGGCTTCGGCCAGGTTCAGGTCGGGGAAGTCGGCGATGTCCTCGGCCACGATGACGTCCACCACGCCGGTCTCGCGGCGTTTGGCGTCCAGACCGGCGCTCAGGCTGGCGCGGAAGCCCGTGACGACGATCTCGTCGACTTCAGTGGCCTCATCGGGGTCCTGGACCTGGGCGAGCGCACCGCTGACGCCGAGCGTCAGGGCGATGACGAGGCCGGAAGCACCGGCGGTCAAGGTACGGCGGAGGGCGCGGGCGGACCCGGCCTGGATGACGTGCGACATTTGCCTCCTCCCTATGGGCATACAGGATGCCGGGGTTCCCCCGGTCTATCTGTTTTTTGCGTCCGACCGCTTCAGGCCGATCGTTTGACACCGGTGTCAAAAACAGGTGCTACTGCGTCTGACACCGGTATCAATGGAGAAGCTAGCCCGATGATGCGTCCTTCCGCAACCCCGTTCTCCCACGCGGCCGGGATGTCCCTCGTCGTCGCCCTGGCAACCGTTGCCGTAAGCGCACACTCCCCTGCCTCGGCCCAGACCGTCGCCGTTCCGGCCTTCCCGGGGGCGGAGGGCGCGGGGCGTCTGGCGGTCGGGGGACGTGGCGGCCCTGTTCTGCGCGTCACCTCCCTGGCCGACGACGGCCCGGGCACGCTGCGCGCGGCGGTGGAGTTCGAGGGCCCGCGGACCGTGGTCTTCGACGTAGGAGGCACCATCCGGCTGGCCTCACCGCTCGTCATTCGCCACGGCCGGATCACGGTCGCGGGCCAGACCGCCCCAGGCGGCGGCATCGCCATCCGCGATCAGCCCCTCATTGTCCGCGCCGACGACGTGGTGATCCGTCACCTGCGGTCCCGCCTCGGTGACGAGAGCGCGGTGGAGGCCGACGCCATTTCGATCGAGCGAGGTCGCCGCATCATCCTGGACCACGTCTCCGCCAGCTGGTCGGTGGATGAGACCCTGTCGATCGGCAGTCGCTACGACCCGCCGGAGCGCGGAATCTACGACGTGACCGTGCAGTGGTCGATCATCGCCGAGTCGCTGAACGTCTCGGCCCATGCCAAGGGCGACCATGGCTATGGCACCCTGGCGCGTGGCGGCCATGGCGCGCGGATCACCTTTCATCACAATCTCTGGGCCGACCACCGGGCGCGCATGCCGCGGCCGGGCAACTACAATCCGCCGTCAGTCGACCCCGTCGGGCCCCTGTTCGAGTTCCGCCAGAACGTCTTCTCCAACTGGGGGGGATCAACCGCCGGCTACAACGCCGATACCGGGTCGATCTCGACCTATGCCTTCATCGGCAACGCCTATCTGCCGGGACCCGCGTCGCAGGGCCGACTGGCGTTCGAGGACTCCAACCCCCTGGCGCGGGCCTGGTTCGCGGGCAATGCCATGGACGGCACGGTGCCGGCCGACCCCTGGTCCCTGGTCCGCTTCGACGGCGGTCCGGGCGAGAAGCTGACGGCGCGCCCCGACTGGACGAGCGTCCCGGACGCGGATCCCGCGGCGACCGCCGAGGCCGTGCTGTCCGGGGCGGGAGCCTGGCCGCGCGATGCTGTCGACGCCCGCATCGTGGCGGGAGTCAGGTCCCGCGCCGGTCGCCTCATCGACTCCCAGAGCGAGGTCGGCGGCTGGCCTGAACTGGAGGCGGGCGCACCCCGGGTTGACGGCGACGGCGACGGCATGCCCGACGACTGGGAAGGCGCCCGCGGCCTCGATCCCGCGGATCCCACCGACGGCAGCGTTGACCCGGATGGCGACGGCTACACCAATCTGGAAGACTGGCTGAACAGCCTGGCGTGACGCTCAGCGCGCCATCCAGCCGCCGTCGACGGTCAGGATCGTGCCGTGGACATAGGCCGAGGCGTCTGAAGCCAGAAACACCGCCGCCCCCTTCAGGTCAGCCGGATCGCCCCACCTGCCGGCCGGGATACGGGCCAGGATGTCGCGATTGCGGGTCTCGTCGGCGCGCAGGGCGGCGGTATTGGCTGTGGCGAAATAGCCGGGCGCGATGCCATTGACGTTGATGCCTTTCCCCGCCCACTCGCAGGCCAGCAGCCGGGTCAGGCCGGCAAGGCCGCTCTTGGACGCGGTATAGCTGGGCACACGGATGCCGCCCTGGAAACTCAGCATCGAGCAGATGTTGATGATCTTGCCGCCTCGCCCGGTGGAGACCCAGGTCCGGGCCACGGCCTGGGCGAGGAAGAAGGCGGACTTAAGATTGGTGTCGATCACCGCGTCCCAGTCTTCCTCGGTGAAATCCAGGCTGTCGGCGCGGCGGATGATCCCGGCGTTGTTGACCAGCACGTCGACGGCCCCGGCGGCCGCGATGGCCTCAGCCACCGCCCCGGCGATCGGCGCGGTCGAGGACAGGTCGGCCGAAACGGCGTGCAGAACCCGCCCTGCGGCGGCTACCAGGGCGGCGGTCTCGGTCGGTGCTGACCGGCCAACCGCCACGATGTCGGCCCCGGCCTCGGCCAGACCCACGGCGATCGCCTGCCCCAGTCCGGCATTGGCGCCGGTGACGAGCGCCGTCCGGCCGGTGAGATCGAAAAGGCTCATTTCAGGGACATCCGTGCCGCCGTTCATGTCGCACAATGCCGCGCGAACCCGAAGCGCCGAGGTTGCAGCCTTCAGCAGGGATCGTGCGGATTGAACCCCTAGGTAACCGGTGTCATAACGACTGGCAAATGTCAGGGCCGCGACTCGCCGCATGTGTCGGCGGGGTCGTCAGAGCCGCCCCAGGACCGGAAGACCATCATGAAGATCGCCCTGATCACCGAGAACAGCCAGGCCGCCAAGAATGCGACCATCCATGCCGCCCTGACCGCGGTGGCGGAGCCGCTGGGCCATCAGGTCTTCAACTACGGCATGTACACGGCCGAGGACGAGGCCTCGTTGACCTATGTCATGAACGGGCTGCTCGCCGGCATCCTCATCAACTCGAGGGCAGCCGACTTCGTGGTCACCGGGTGCGGCACCGGCATGGGCTCCATGCTGGCGTGCAATGCCATGCCCGGTGTCTTCTGCGGCCTGATCATCGACCCGACGGACGCCTTCCTGTTCGGACAGATCAACGACGGCAACGCCATCTCCATGCCCTATGCCAAGGGCTTCGGCTGGGCGGCGGAGCTGAACCTGCAGGACTGCTATCGCAAGCTGTTCGAGGGCGAGCGCGGCCTGGGCTACCCCAAGGAGCGCGCGGCCATCATGGCGCGCAACCGCGGCATCCTGAAGGAACTGAAGGCCGCGACCTGCCATGACATGCTGACGGTTCTGAAATCCGTGGACCCGGACCTGCTCAAGGCCGCGGTCGCCGGCGAACGGTTCAGCGAGCTCTTTTTCGCCAATGCCGAAGACGAGGCGATCCGCGACTATCTGAGGGGCGTGGTCGGCTGACCCCTCGACACCGCCGAGGTCAAATCCGCGGCGGCGCGGTCGACTCTCGCTCCACCAGTTGCGGATCCACCGTCGGCTGATCCAGGTCCGCGGGGTCGAGGCCGCGCAGGCGCGCCGTCAGCTTCTCGGCCGCCATCCGTCCCATGTCGCGGATCGGCAGGCGCACGGTCGTCAGGTTCGGCCAGACGCGCGACGCCATGGGCAGGTCGTCGAAGCCGACGATGGACAGGTCTCCGGGCACGTCCAGTCCGCGGTCGCGCGCCGCCTTCATGACCCCGATCGCCATTTCGTCGTTACCGGCGAAGATGGCCGTGGGCCGGTCCGGCTGGCCCAGGAGAGCGTGCGCCGCCTCCACCCCGGACTCGAAGGTATAGGCCCCCTGCCGCACCAGATCGGGCGCGAGGATGAGGCCGTGCTCCGCCAGGCCGTCCCGGAACCCCCGCCCCCGTTCGTGCGAAGACCGGAAGCTGTCGGGACCGGAAATGAAGGCGATGCGCCGGTGACCCAATTCGGCCAGATGCCGCGCCGCCCGGGCCGCCCCGCGGCTGTCGTGGGTCACCACCATACCGCCGGCATCGTCCAGAGAGACGGAGGCGATGCGCACATAGGGACAGTCAGCGGCCTTCAGGATCTGCACCACCCGCTCGTCTTCGGAGACGGAAGGCGGCATGACCACGCCGAACAGCTTCTGGCGCACCACAAAGCCCCGCACGTCGTCGAGAAATGTGGGCGAGGCCCGGTCGCAGGGATAGACCACCAGCTCCAGCCCGGATCCCCGCACACCGTCGAGGACGCCTTGCTGCATGTTGACGACGTAGTTGGGGCTGGGGTTGTCGTAGATCATCCCGACCAGGAAGGATCGCCGGAATGCCAGACCCCGCGCCTGCGGATCGGGACTGTAACCATGCTCGGCGATCACCGCCTCGACCCGGGCCCGCGTCTCGGCCTTGACCGAGGGCGAACTGTTGATGACCCGAGAGACGGTCTTCTTGGAGACACGGGCCAACCGGGCGATGTCGTTGATGGTGGCGGGCCTTGCGCCAGCCTTCGTCGGTTCGTTCACGCCCGGGCTCTCAATCGTCGAACGCCGTGTCTAGAGCAGTTCGTTGCGCATGGCGACGGCGGCGGCCGCCGGCTGACTATCGCCGCGCCGTGGTCGATCCAGCGATCAGATCGTCGACGACGGCGGGGTCGGCCAGGGTCGAGATGTCGCCCAGCGCCCCCGTCTCGCCTTCGGCGATCTTGCGCAGGATGCGGCGCATGATCTTGCCCGAGCGGGTCTTGGGCAGGCCGGGCGCCCACTGCAGGGCGTCCGGTGCCGCGATGGGGCCGATCACCTTGCGGACATGGGCCACCAGTTCGGCCTTCAGATCGTCATGAGGCTCCACGCCGGCGTTCAGGGTGACATAGGCCCAGATGCCCTGGCCCTTGATGTCGTGAGGAAAACCGACGACCGCCGCCTCGGCCACATGGTCGTGAAGGACAAGGGCGCTCTCGACCTCGGCGGTGCCCATGCGATGGCCTGAAACGTTGATCACGTCGTCGACGCGGCCGGTGATCCAGAAATAGCCGTCTTCGTCGCGCCGGGCCCCGTCGCCGGTGAAATAGCGGCCGGGATAGGTCGAGAAATAGGTGTCGAGGAACCGCTGGGGGTCACCCCAGACGGAGCGCATCTGTCCGGGCCAGCTGTCGGTCAGACACAGATTGCCGCTGACCGCGCCATGCAGCTCATCGCCCTCGGCGTCGACCAGGATGGGATGGATGCCCGGCAGGGGCTGGGTGGCCGAGCCGGGCTTGAGGTCCGTCGCGCCCGGCAGGGGCGAAATCAGGATGCCGCCGGTCTCCGTCTGCCACCAGGTGTCGACGATCGGCAGACGGCCCTGACCCACGACCTCATGATACCAGCGCCAGGCCTCGGGGTTGATCGGCTCGCCCACCGTGCCCAGCAGGCGAAGGCTGGCACGGGAGGTGGCGTTCACCGGGCCCTCGCCCTCGCGCATCAGGGCCCTCAGCGCCGTGGGGGCGGTGTAGAAGACCGCGACCTGATGCTTGTCCACCACTCGCCAGAACCGGCTGTGATCCGGCCAGTTCGGCACTCCCTCAAACATCAGGGTCGTCGCCCCGTTGGCCAGGGGCCCGTAGACGCCATAGCTGTGACCCGTGACCCAGCCCACGTCGGCGGTGCACCAGAAGACCTCGCCGGGGCGGTGGTCGAAGACGATCTCATGCGTCCAGCTGGCCCAGAACAGATAGCCACCGGTGGTGTGCAGCACACCCTTGGGCTTTCCGGTCGAGCCCGAGGTGTAGAGGACGAACAGCGGGTCCTCGGCCGACATGGGCTCGCAGGGGCAGTCCTCCGAGACGCCATGTTTGGCCTCGCCGTAGCGGACGTCGCGGCCCTCGACGATCGGCACGTCGGCGTTGGTGTGGGAGATCAGCAGGACCTTCTCGACCGCAACCTTTTCCAGAGCCGCGTCGACATTGGCTTTCAGGGGCACGCGTTTGCCCCCCCGCAGCCCCTCGTCGGCCGTGATGACCACCCGCGAGCCACAGTCCTCGATCCGCCCGGCCAGGCTGTCGGGCGAGAAGCCTCCGAAGACGACCGAGTGGATGGCACCGATCCGCGCACACGCCAGCATGGCCACGGCAGCAGCCGGGATCATGGGCAGATAGATGGTCACCCGGTCGCCCTTCCCGACGCCCAGCGCCTTCAGGACATTGGCCATGCGGCACACCTCGCGGTGCAGCTCCGCATAGGTCAGGTGGCCGGACTGGGCGGGATCGTCGCCCTCCCACAGAATGGCGCGCTGGTCGGCGCGGGTGGGCAGATGGCGGTCCACGCAGTTGAAGCAGACGTTCAGCACGCCGTCCTCGAACCAGCGGATGCGGAAGTCGTCCCGGGCGAAGGAGACGTCCTTGATCCGCGACGGCGGCGTGATCCAGTCCAGCCGCGTCGCCTCTTCGGCCCAGAACCGTTCGGGATCGGCGGCCGCGGCTTCGCGGGCGGCTTCAAGGCCGGCGCGATCCAGCCGCGCCCGGGCGGCGAAGGCGGGATCCACGGGATAGAGGTCTTTCGCTTCGGCCATGTGCTGCTCCCGATCCCGGCCCGGACTGGCTAGCCTGATGCCTGCGTCGTGGCCACCCCGGACGCCGGGTACCATCCGGCCGTGAAGTTCAACCGGCAAGCGCCTCACCTATCAAGGCAGGGAATCTCCGGATAGGCTGCCTCAACTGTCGTTCGCCGAACGACGCCATATCGACTGGAGCTCCGACATGTTTCTGAGATCTACCCTTGTCGCCGCAGGCCTGGGACTCGTCGTGATCGCGGCCCAGCCCGCCTTGGCGCAGACGCCGTCCTCGGACCCGACCTATGGCGAGATCACGCTTTCGAGTGGATTTCTGAACGACCCCCAGGTGGTCGAGCTGTATGCTGGCGGACCGGTCAACGGTGGGGCCCTGCCCGGCTCCTGCGTCGGCGAGATCGGCGATGCGCCCGACTATCGCGTGAACTTCCAGAGCGACGGCTCGACTCCGCTGTTTTTCCGGACCGTGTCGCTCGCCGACACGACCTTGATCATCAATGGCCCGGACGGCTCCTGGTATTGCGACGACGACTCCTTCGGCGAGCTGGACGCCCAGGTGCGGTTCGCCCGACCCGCCAGCGGCGCCTATGACGTCTGGGTGGGGGCCTTCGACGGAAGCCCCGAAGCCATCCTGATCATCACCGAGATCCCCTGACGCGGCGCCACGGGGCGTCGTCTCGCCGCGGCCGGATGACGCCCCGCGACCCTTGACAGAATGAGGGAGTCGATGCCTTTGGGCAGCGCTCTCGCGGGAGAGATCGGGCTGTCGTGACGGACCCGAGGCCGAAGGCGCAACCGCCCCGGAAACGCTCAGGCAAAAGGACCGCGAAGGCGCACGGACGCTGGAAAGTCACCCCTTGCGGGTGCGCCGACGGAGCAAGTCGCGGGTCACCTCCGCGGCGGAATCTCTCAGGTTTCCCAGACAGCGGGGGCGCGAGGACGGCGGAGCTTTCCGCAGCAACACGCGACCGCGAGACCCGAATGTCCGATCAGGTTCTGAAGACCACCCCGTTGAACGCCGCGCATCGTCGCCTTGGGGCGCGCATGGTCGGCTTCGGCGGCTATGACATGCCCGTCCAGTATGAGGGTGTGCTGGCCGAGCACCGCTGGACCCGCGAGCACGCCGGCCTGTTCGACGTGTCGCACATGGGCCAGTGCAAGATCACCGGCGCGGACGCCACGGCCCAGTTCGAGCGGTTCGTGCCGGGCGACTACCAGGCGCTGAAGGCCGGTCGGCAGAAATACTCCCTGTTGCTGAACAACCAGGGCGGCATCATCGACGACCTGATGGCGGGTCGGCCGGACCACGACGGCCTGTTCGTTGTCGTCAACGCCGGCAACAAGGACGAGGACTTCGCCTTCTGGCGCGCCAACCTGTCGGGCGACGCGACCCTGACCGTGCTCGACGACCGCGCTCTGCTGGCCATCCAGGGGCCGGAAGCCGCCGCGGTCATGGCCGCGCACGAGCCCGTTCTTGCCGACATGGCCTTCATGGATTCCGCCCGGTTGATGCTGTTCGGGGTCGACTGCTTCGTCTCCCGCTCGGGCTATACCGGCGAGGATGGCTATGAGATCTCCGTCCCCAACGCCGAGGCCGAACGCATCTGGGACCTGCTGCTGGCTGACGCCCGGGTCAAGCCGATCGGCCTGGGCGCCCGCGACAGCCTGCGGCTGGAAGCCGGCCTGCCGCTGCACGGCCACGATATCGACGCCACGACCTCGCCGGTCGAGGGGGCGCTGACCTTCGCCCTGTCGAAGTCGCGGCTGGAGCGCGCTGACTTCAAAGGCGCGGACCGCATCCTGAAGGAACGGGCAGAGGGACCCGCCCGGGTGCGGGTCGGCCTGATCGTCAAGGAGGGCGCCCCGGCCCGCGAGGGCGCCGAGATCGCCGACGACGCGGGGACCGTGATCGGCCGCGTCACCTCAGGCGGGCCGTCGCCGACCTTGGGCAAGAACATCGCCATGGGCTATGTTCCGCCGTCGCATGCGGCGCTCGGGACCGCGTTGAAGGTCGTGGTGCGCGGCAAGCCCGCCGCCGCGGAGGTCATCGCCACCCCCTTCGTCGCCCAACGCTACCACCGCAAACCCAAGAGCTGATCCTCCGGTCGAGCCGGAGGATGACGATAAAGGAAGCAAGGCCATGCATTTCACCAAGGATCACGAGTGGGTCCGGCTGGAGGGCGACGTCGCCACGGTCGGCATCACCAAACACGCGGCCGACCAGCTGGGCGATGTGGTGTTCGTCGAGGTGCCCGACGCCGGCAAGACGGTGACCAAGGGCGACGGCTTCGCCGTGGTCGAGAGCGTCAAGGCGGCCTCGGACGTCTATGCCCCCGTCGCCGGCGAGGTGATCGAGGGCAATGTGGCCCTGGCGGATGCGCCCGAGACGGTGAACGCCGACCCGGAAGGCGCCGGCTGGTTCGCGAAGATCAAGGTCACGGAAGCCGCTGCGACCGAAGGCCTGATGGATCGTGCGGCCTACGACCAGTACCTGACCACGCTCTAGATTTCACCGTCATCCCGGACGGGCGCATGCCCGATCCGGGATCGCCGGAAACGCCGACGTTCGATGCGATCCCGGCTCGCCCCCGCGGGCGGCCAGGATGACGAGGAAGAAGAATGCGCTACCTGCCCCTGACCCCCGACGACCGCACGGCGATGCTTGCCGCCATCGGCGCCAAGACCATCGATGACCTGTTCGTGGACGTGCCCGAGAGCGCCCGTCTGGCCGGACCGGTGGATCTGCCGCGCGTGGCCGGCGAGCTGGAGGTCGAGCGGGCGCTGAAGGCGCTGGCCGGCAAGAACGTCGTGGCCGGCGACGTGCCCTTCTTCTGCGGGGCCGGGGCCTATCGCCACCATGTGCCGGCGACCGTGGACCACATCATCCAGCGGTCGGAATTCCTGACCAGCTACACGCCCTACCAGCCCGAAATCGCCCAGGGCACGCTGCAGTACCTGTACGAGTTCCAGACCCAGGTCGCGAACCTGACCGGCATGGCCGTGGCCAATGCCAGCCTCTATGACGGCTCCACCGCCATGGCCGAGGGCGTGCTGATGGCCACGCGCGTGACGCGCCGGAACAAGGCGGTCATCTCGGGCGGGGTTCACCCCCACTATGTCGCCGCCACCGAGACCGTGGTCCACGCCGTCGGCGTCGAGACCGAGGCCCTGCCGGCGGCCGTCGACGCCGAGGCCGACGTCATCGCCCGGATCGGTCCGGACACCGCCTGCGTGGTCGTTCAGACGCCCAACGTCTTCGGCACGGCCACCGACGTGACGAAGATCGCCGAGGCGGCCCATGCCGCCGGGGCCCTGTTGATCGTGGTGGTCACCGAGGCCGTGTCCATGGGCCTGCTGAAGTCGCCGGGCGAGATGGGGGCCGACATCGTCGCCGCCGAAGGCCAGTCGATCGGCAACGCCCTGAACTATGGCGGGCCCTACGTCGGCCTGTTCGCCTGCCGCGAAAAGCTGATCCGCCAGATGCCGGGCCGTCTGTGCGGTGAGACCGTGGACGCCGACGGCGAGCGCGGTTTCGTCCTGACCCTGTCGACGCGCGAGCAGCACATTCGCCGCGACAAGGCGACGTCGAACATCTGCACCAACTCCGGCCTGTGCTCCCTGGCCTTCACCATCCACATGAGCCTGCTGGGCGAGGCGGGGCTGCGCAAGATGGCCCTGTTGAATCACGAGAAGGCCCTGGCCACGCGCGACGCCCTGGCCGCCATTCCGGGCGTGGAGGTGTTGACCCCGCGCTTCTTCAACGAGTTCGCCGTGAAACTGCCCCGCCCCGCCGCAGCGGTGGTCGAGGCCCTGGCCGGGGACCGCATCCTGGCCGGCGTGCCCTTCAGCCGCCTGGCCCCCCAGGCCGGCATGGATGACGTCCTGCTGGTGGCGGCCACCGAGACGACGACGGACGCGGACATTCAGGCCCTGGCGAGCGCGCTCGCCAAGGTCCTGGCGAACTGAGGACCGAACCGATGAGCACCATGAACACCGTCGGCCGTCCGACCGCCCCGGCTCCGCATCAGCCCGAGCATGACTACAAACACCCGACCCTGACCGGCGGGCGCGGCCTGCTGCAGGACGAGGCCCTGATCTTCGAGGGCGACGGCTGGGGCAAGACCGGCGTCGACATGCCGGAGCCGAAGATGGACGGTGGCGATCTGGGCGCGCTGCTCCGGCGCGACCCCATCGGTCTGCCTGGCCTCTCCGAGCCCGAGGCCATGCGCCACTATGTGCGCCTGTCGCAGAAGAACCACGCCATCGACCTGGCCATCTATCCGCTGGGCTCGTGCACGATGAAGCACAACCCGCGCCTGAACGAGAAGATGGCGCGTCTGGCGGGCTTTTCCGACATTCACCCGATGCAGCCGACCTCGACTGTTCAGGGGGCGCTGGCCCTGATGGACCAGCTTTCGCACTGGCTGACGACCCTGACCGGCATGCCGGCCGTGGCCCTGTCGCCCAAGGCCGGCGCGCACGGCGAGCTGTGCGGTCTGATGGCCATCCGCGCGGCGCATGAGGCCAGCGGCGAGCATGAGAAGCGCCGCAAGGTGCTGGTCCCGACCTCGGCCCACGGCACCAACCCGGCCACCGCCGCCTTCGTCGGCTATACGGTGGTGGAAGTGGCCCAGACCGACGACGGCCGCGTCGACGTGGCCGATCTGGCGTCCAAGCTGGGCGATGACGTCGCCGCCATCATGGTGACCAACCCCAACACCTGCGGCCTGTTCGAGCGCGACATCCTGGAGATCAGCCGCCTGACCCACGCGGCAGGCGCCTATTTCTACTGTGACGGCGCCAACTTCAACGCCATCGTCGGCCGGGTCCGCCCCGGCGACCTGGGCGTCGACGCCATGCATATCAACCTGCACAAGACCTTCTCGACGCCCCACGGCGGCGGCGGTCCGGGCGCGGGTCCGGTGGTGCTGTCGGCGGCCCTGGCCCCCTTCGCCCCCGCCCCCTGGGTGGTCGGCGACGCAGACGGCTTCCGGCTGGTGGAGCGCAAGGAGGACGAGGCGGCCCAGGCCTTCGGCCGCATGTGCGCCTTCCAGGGCCAGATGGGCATGTACGTCCGCGCCCTCAGCTACATGATGAGCCACGGCTCCGACGGCCTGCGCCAGGTGGCCGAGGACGCCGTGCTCAACGCCAACTACATCAAGGCCCGCCTGTCGGACGTGATGTCGGCCGCCTTCCCCGACGGCCCGTGCATGCACGAGGCCCTGTTCGACGACGAATGGCTGAAGGGCACGGACATCACCACGCTCGACTTCGCCAAGGCGATGATCGACGAGGGCTTCCACCCCATGACCATGTATTTCCCCCTGGTCGTGCACGGGGCCATGCTGATCGAGCCGACCGAGACCGAGTCCAAGGCCGAGATCGACCGTTTCATCCACGCCATGCGCCTGCTGGCCGAGGCGGCGAAGTCGGGCGATGTCGAGCGGTTCAAGGGCGCCCCCTTCCATGCCCCCCTGCGCCGGCTGGACGAAACCCGCGCGGCGCGGGCGCCCAAGCTGCGCTGGACCGCGCCTGAGGGCCACAACATGGCGGCGGAGTAGGGTCTACTCCGCCGACGCCCGGCGCAGCGCCATGAACGCGGCCTTGCCGTGGACTTCCGGCCCGCGCGTGTCGTCGGCGGCCAGCCAGGCCTCGGTCGCCATGCGCAGGACGCCGATCGCCGTCGTCGCCACCACGCGGGCCTGAAGGTCGTCCGGGGCCAGCCCCTTTCGGGTGGCCAGCGCCTCCGCGAGCCGGCGTTCCAGCGCCTCGTGCTTCGCATGGTCGCCGACGCGAAGCGCCGGCGTGTCGTGGATCAGGCGCGCGAGAGCGCGTGCCTCCGGCCCCTGAAAATCCTTCGCCATGTCGGTCAGGGCGTGTTCCGCCATCGCCAGCAGGGGCTCGTCCGCCGGGCGGCGGGCGACCGCCGTCTCGATCAACTCACCCAGACCCGCCTTGGTCGACAGGACGATGTCCTCCTTGGACCCGAAATAGTGGAACAGGCTGCGGCGCGAGACGCCGGCGGCCGCGGCGATGTCGTCAAGCGTGGTCGCCTCGAACCCCTGACGACCGAACAGGACCATCGCCGCCGCATGGATGCGGGCGTGGGTATCGGCCCGCTTGCGCGCCCGAAGCCCGGTCTCGACGTCGCTGTCCTGCACCTCTTGCATATTTGCATTGAGTGCAGATATGGCTGATCGACGCTCTTCCTTCACACCTGCCACCTGAGAGGCCACTCCCATGTCCGACTGGACCGCCCGCGACATTCCCGACCAGACGGGGCGTCTGGCCATCGTCACCGGGGCCAACAGCGGCACGGGCTATGAGACCGCCCTCGAACTGGCCCGCAAGGGGGCCGAGGTGATCCTCGCCGTCCGCGATGTCAACCGCGGCGAGGCAGCGGCCCAACGGATCCGTCGGGAGGTGCCGCGCGCCCGGCTGCGGGTCGAGGCGCTGGATCTGTCCAGACAGACCTCGGTGACGGCCTTCGCCGATCGCCTGCTGGCGGAGGGGGCACCGGTCCACATCCTGGTCAACAACGCCGGCATCATGGCGCTGGATCGGCGTGAGCAGACCGAGGACGGCCACGAACTGCAGTGGGCGACCAACTATCTGGGCCACTTCGCCCTGACCGCGCGCCTGATGCCCCTGCTGAAGGCCGGACAGGCGCGGGTGGTGCAGCTGTCCAGCATCATGCACCGTCCCGGGCGGTTGCGGTTCGACGACCTCAACTACGTCCACGGCTACAAGCCATGGCCCGTCTACGGCCAGTCGAAGCTGGCCATGCTGATGTTCGGGCTGGAGCTGGACCGGCGCAGCCGGTCGAACGGCTGGGGCCTGACCAGTGTGACGGCCCATCCCGGCTATGCGCGCACGGCCCTGATCGGTAACGGGCCGCTGGGGCGTCGACCGGTCGTACGGGCCGTGATGCAGCTGGTCTTTCGGCCCTTCATCGAGCCCTTCATCAGTCACTCCGCCGCCGACGGCGCCCTGCCCATATTGATGGCAGCGACTGACCCGAAGATCCGGCCGGGGGCTTTCGTCGGACCTCGGGGGGCGAAGGAAATGAAAGGGCCGCCGGGTCCGGCAAAGGCCGAGCCTCACGCCCTCGACGAGGCCGCGGCGGCCCGGTTGTTCGACGTTACAGAGGCGACGCTGGGCGTGCGCTTCGCCTAGGCGAAGCCTTCAAACCGCAGTGATCCCGGCTCGTCCTCCCGGGCGTCCGGGATGACGACGGGGGTTCAGTTCAGGCCGGCGCCGATGCGGGCGACGGCGGGGGCCAGCATGGGGTCGTC
>VYLI01000399.1_pt1 | contig 17341 bp, 19 predicted proteins | sample 5109511 | NCBI WGS metagenome assembly VYLI01 (sample SAMN12291808, study PRJNA351875) | freshwater metagenome | isolation source: freshwater lake | place: USA: Michigan, MSU1 Lake | collected 2011-08-19
TTCCTTGGCGAACCCTTCCACTCTCTCCCTGATGGGATTTTTCCGTATTCATCAATAAAAAACGGAGAATACTTGACAAATTCGGGGGGGGGTAGAATTATGCTGCTTATTACTATTAAGCAATGATTTATGGGGTATAAATAGCAATTTTTACCCATTCTTAACCAGGACATTAACTTGCAATCAATCAAAAATGACTAATCAACTGCTAAAAGCCCTTTGCCTTCCCGCGGTGACTTGTGCCGTTTTCAGTGCCATTCCCGCCCATGCCGCTATTTTTACCGCTACCTATACGGATACTGTTTCAGCAAACTTTGGTGTCGATAACGTTACTGCCGGTGATACTGCGGTTATTACCTATCAGCTTGACAATGGGGGAACTTCCCTGTTGGGCCAAACATGGACCGCGAGTAACATTGTGACTGTCACCTTCAATTTTGGTAATGGGTCCCACGTTACCACCTTTAATCCTAATGGTGGTGATGGGTTGAGTGTTAGTCTAGGAAGCTTTGTCACCAATGCCTCAGGACAATTAACGGCTGTTCCTTCTAATTGGAGAGATTCATCTAATCTCAATGTCGTCTCAACCAATTCCACACAAACACCTCGCTCATGGTACGTGAATGGAAACAATGGCGTTTACTATACTTTCCCCATCAACATGGTCGGTTTGACCAATGTATCAGGCAATATCGTTGCTGCTAACTGGACCATTCAACCTGCCCAGACACAGACAACCCCAGAACCAGGTACCCTTTTAGGTTTATTAGCGGTGGGTTCTCTGGGTGCATTGGCTCGCAAACGTCAATAAATGACCAATTATAGTGTAAGGAAGGTTTAAAAGCCTTCCTTTTTGGCTAGGTATCCATCAATTTACTTCCTTTGTCGAAAATGTTGCCAGATAATTTAACCAACACCAACTAATGAACCCTGCAATTTAACATCTTCGTTACCCTTGGATATATCGGCTAATTGACTGATATTTTCTAACTCAATTGCAGGAACAGTTCGTTTAATTAAACCAGTTAAAACTTTACCTGGTCCCACTTCGATCGCTTTTTCCACACCCACATCCAGCAATTTTAAGATAATTTCTCGCCATCTTACGGAGCTAGTCATCTGCTGAATGAGATAACTTTTTAATTCCTCCGCATCGGTGATCGGTTGGCTAGGATTAACATTAGAAATAACGGGAACTTTTGCAGAACGAAAATTAACTAATTCTAAAATCTGCTGAAACTGAATAGCAGCATTTTCCATCAAGGGAGAGTGAAAAGCACCGGATACTTTTAACGGCATAACCCGCTTAACTTTCACTTGACCTAATACCAAATCCACCGCTTCAGGAGTCCCAGAAATCACCACTTGTTCGGCACTATTATCATTAGCAATAACTACATTTTCCGTCTGATTAATCACTGTCTCTAGACTGGTGCGATCGAATTTCATTAAGGCGGCCATTTTACCACCTTCGGCCGCATCCATCAAACGGGAACGGTTTTGAACTAGATTTAATCCTGTTTCAAAATTAAACACCCTGGCCGCATACAAAGCCGAATATTCACCGAGACTATGACCGGCAACTAGATCGGGAAAATGACCTTTTTCTTGCAACAAATCCGCTAAAATACTCTCCACCACAAATAAACAAGGTTGGGTATAAAGAGTACGAGATAGGGTTTCTTCATCCCCTTGACATTTTTCCAGGACCGACCAACCGAGGATTCTTTCTGCTATTTCTAATCTCTCTTGGCCAAGCGCACTTTCCGCTAAATCTCCAATCATTCCTAACGCTTGCGATCCTTGTCCCGGGAATATCCACGCTGTTTTCATACGTTCTTAAAATAGATAGATAGATGTGTTTGGGTCAGTTATCAGTTATCAGTTATCAGTTATCAGTTATCAGTTATCAGTTATCAGATGTGAGTTTTTAGTTATCAGATGTGAGTTTTTAGTTTACTGTTTACTGTTTACTGTTTACATCACTGTTTACTGAATTAATCTCCCCAACGGAAGATAATCCCACCCCAAGTTAAACCGGCACCAAAGCCAGAAGAAGCAATAATATCACCTTTTTTGACCTTACCACTCCTGACAGCTTCATCGAGGGCTAGAGGAATCGAGGCCGCGGAAGTGTTGCCATACTCGCTGAGATTGCTGATCACTTTTTCCGGAGGCAGTTTCAGGCGCTCGCTCACCGCGTCCATAATTCTTTGATTAGCTTGGTGCAAAACTAACCAATCGATATCACTGGTGGTTAAATTAGCTCGATAGAGAGCTTTTTCGATGACCTCTGGCACTTTCGCCACGGCAAAACGATAGACTTCCCGTCCGTTCATCCTTAGGGGCTTATAGGTCCCTTTTTGAACGCTTACCCCCTCCTTAAGGGGCAATTCTTCCCCCTCATAGGCGAGATTGAGAGAACCATTCTGGCTGCCGTCGCTATGGAGTTCAAAACCGAGAATGTTATCTTTTGTATCATTTGCTTGACAAACCACCGCCCCTGCCCCATCTCCAAAGAGGACACAGGTAGCGCGATCGTTCCAATCCAGCCAACGGGAGAGAACATCGGCCCCGATAACCAAGACATTGCGGTAAGTACCAGTACGGATAAACTGGGTGGCGGTGACTAATCCCACCAGAAAACCCGAACAGGCGGCGGTGAGATCAAAAGCGATCGCCCGATTAGCCCCGATCTGACTTTGAACTTGGGCGGCACTACCGAACAGATCATCGGGGGTAGAAGTAGCCAAGAGAATCAGATCGATGTCCCTAGGCGACACCTGAGCCATTTCCAGAGCCTTAATCGCCGCTTGGGCTGCTAATTGGCTCAAAGACACCGATTGATCCGCTAAATGGCGTTTACCGATGCCTGTACGACTTTTAATCCACTCATCGGAAGTCTCGACAATTTGGCTGAGTTCTTCATTACTGAGGAATTGCGCTGGTGTGGCCGATCCACAACCGGTCATGACGACTGCTGCCCCGAATCCGTTCAAAATAGTCCCCCTTTTCAGTTATCAGTTATCAGTTATCAGTTATCAGTTATCAGTTATCAGTTATCAGTTATCAGTTATCAGTGGGTCAGTGATCAGTTATCAGTCATCAGTTATCAGTCATCAGTTATCAGTCATCAGTTACCAGATTTGAGTATTAAGTGAGCAGTATTAAATAGCAGTTTCCTACTGTCTTTTCACTGATTACTGATTACTGTTTACTGACCCATTCAAGATGGCTCACAGCTTAATCTTCACCGTTCACCGACAACTTTTTAAATTGATGATGTCAGTTATCAGTGGGTCAGTCATCAGTGACTAGATTTGAGTATTAAGTGAGCAGTATTAAATAGCAGTTTCCTACTGTCTTTTCACTGATTACTGATTACTGTCAGTTTCCTACTGTCTTTTCACTGATTACTGATTACTGTTTACTGATAACAGCAAAAGGCTGACAGCTTAATCTTCACCGTTCACCGACAACTTTTTTAATTGATGATGGTGGTCATTGTAGGCTTGAATGCGCTCAGAAACGCGATTATCAACGGCATTTTTTGCCTGTCGGATAGCGTTAAAAATTGAAGGCGCTTGGGAACTGCCGTGACTGATCACACAGACCCCATCGACTCCAAATAACAGTGCGCCACCGTGTTCCGCATGATCCATGCGTTGTTTGATCTGTTTAAGATTGGGTTTAATTAAAGCCGTCCCGACTTTACCCTGTATCCCCCTAGGTAATTCCTCTTTGAGAATTTGTAGGATAATTCCCCCCACCGCTTCGGCAAATTTTAACAGGACATTACCGACAAAACCATCGCAGACGATCACATCAAATTGTCCCGATAGCACATCCCGGCCTTCCGCATTGCCGATAAAGGGAATTTGCTGGTTATTTTCTAATAATTCGTAGGTTTTTAGGGCGAGATCGTTACCTTTGCTGGCTTCTTCGCCAATATTGAGTAAACCGACTTGCGGTTCTTCAACACCCATAACGTATTTACTGTAAATTGTCCCCATTAGGGCAAACTGCTCTAAATATTTGGGTTTACAGTCCACATTCGCCCCGACATCGAGGATAATCACCGATTTACCCGCCAACATCGTCGGCAGCACCGCACCGATCGCCGGGCGATCGATTCCTTTTAAACGACCTAAACGCAGTAACGCTGCCGCCATGGCTGCCCCGGAGTGACCGGCGGACACCACCGCATCGGCGCGATTTTGTTTGACTAAATCCATGGCCACATTAATCGAGGCCGCTGGTTTGCGACGGATAGCGGTGATCGGTTCTTCGTCCATGGCCACCACTTGCTCTGCGTGGACGATGGTGAGATTCTTGGGACGGGGATGATGCTGGAAATAAGCCTCAATCCGTTCAGAATCGCCGACTAATAATACTTCTACATCTAATTCTTCGGAAGCTCGCATCGATCCCGCGATAATCTCGTTGGGAGCGTGGTCACCTCCCATCGCATCTACCGCGATTCTTGCCCGATTTAATGCCGTTTCTGCCATTGAGTCAGTGGGATAGAAATCTTTAATAAGTTGAGCGGCAGCTCTTGACAAAAGCTGGCCGATCGAGGATTAGTGTTTTCTGATCGAGCAATTGTTAAAAATTACCAATCATCTCTATACAATAAGGCATCATTGCGATTAAGGAAAAGATGTTCTCAGTTTTTAATTTGGCAGTTTTCGGCTTTCTCTTGGGTTGGTTGGGGGGGCAATCCCAACCGATCGCCAATATTCCCCTAATTTCTTGGCAAAATCAACCTATTTTCCACCTTCCCACCGCTCCCGATCCCCGGGTGGCGGCGATCGTGGCCGATTATCTGCAAGACTTGACTAAAAAAGGTTTAAACTCTAGTCAACAACGGGTCTTAATTGAGACGGAATGGGCTGATTTAGCTGATCATCAGGGTAATCTGCCCGCTTCGGGGGCTTCTTTAACTAAAATCGCCACTACTCTCGCCGCCGTGGAAACCTGGCCTCTCGATCATCGTTTTGCTACTCGTTTTTACAGCACGGGAGAGGTAAAAAACGGGGTGTTAGAGGGAGATTTAATTATTGAAGGGGGAGGGGATCCTCTGTTTGTCTGGGAAGAAGCGATCGCAGTGGGCAATGGCCTCCATCAATTAGGCATCCGTCAGGTCAAAGGCGATCTGATCGTTACGGGTAAATTCGCCATGAATTTTCAAACCGATCCCCTCAAAGCGGGAGAATTGCTGAAAATTGGGCTTGATCAATCGAAATGGTCAAAAGAAACCCAAAAAGCTTTTCAGAGCCTTCCTAGCGGCACACAAGCCCCACAGGTGAAGATTTTGGGCATGGTTCGAGCCAGTCAAATTCGCCCCGAAAATGCCCGATTATTGTTGGGCCATCAGTCCTTGACTTTAACGGAACTGTTGCGTCAGATGAATATTTATAGTAATAACGTCATGTCAGAAATGTTAGCGGATTTGCTCGGCGGCCCGGCGGCAGTGGACGCAATTAATACTAAAATTACCGGGGTAGGAGCGGAGGAAATTCAATTAATTAATGGTTCGGGATTGGGTGTAGAAAATCGCTTGTCTCCCCGGGCAGTTATTGAGATTCTCAAGGCCTTGGATCGCAAGTTAGCCAATCAACCGATACAAGTCGCCGATTTATTTCCGGTGGGGGGACGCGATACCAAAGGAACTATGCAGTGGCGCGCCATTCCCAAAGGAGTGATGATTAAAACTGGAACTTTGGCCCAAGTTAGCGCTTTAGCCGGAGAAATTCCCACCCAAGAAAGGGGTAAAGTTTGGTTTGTGATTATGAATGCTGGTAGTAGCAATATCGAGGGATTCAGAAATCAGCAGGATCGAGTTTTACAAGCTTTAGATCAACACTGGCAAATTCTCCCGGAAGCCACTAAAGGATCGATTCCGCCAAGGGCCTTTTTAGGTGATCCTAGTCGGGTAAGTCAGGGTTTCTAAGGGGTTGATATCAACTTGACAATCAAATTTAGTTTGGTGGGGAGGAACTTTGAGAAGGTTTTGGACTTACTTTTCTGGAGAAGCTGACTACTTTTCTGCCACTCTCTCCTTGCCTTTGCTGCCAATCGGCAAACATCGTATCTCAATCATAGTGACAAAATTTTGCCAGTTTTTCCTGAAATTGAGCAAAGGATGCGTGGTTAAACGCATCCAGAAATTTTTAAGGATAAAAACACATTTGCGGCAAAGCAAGGGATTCTTCCCAACCCATCATGAGATTGAGACATTGTACCGCTTGTCCCGATTGTCCCTTAACTAAATTATCGATCGCTGACATCACTATCACTCGATCGGTTCTCGGATCCACTTCAATACCGAGATAACATAAATTAGTGCCACAGGCCCATTTAGTTTGCGGATAGACTCCCCCCGGTAGGATTTTGACAAAGGGAGAAGCGCGATAAAAAGCATTGTAGATAGTGATCAAATCATCCCGCACCAGATTGGGATCCCGCAAAGTTGCATAGACTGTGGACAGGATACCCCGGACCATGGGCATTAAATGGGGAGTGAACTGAACGCGCACCTCATGACCGGCTAAATCACTGCAAATCTGCTCGATTTCAGGAGTATGACGGTGTTTTCCCGCTACATTATAGGCCCCGATCGAACTATCTGCTTCTGCCAATAACATATTAATCTTAGCTTGTCTTCCTCCCCCCGAAGTTCCCGATTTGGCATCAATAATCGTGGTTTCCGGGACAATTAAACCCTGTTTTAACAGGGGAGAAATCGCCATTAAACTAGCAGTAGGATAACATCCGGGGCAACCGATCAAAGAGGCATTTTTAATATCTTCCCGATAAAGTTCCGGTAAACCGTACACAGCCGTAGATGCGATCGCTTGATCCTGACGTTCCTTGCCATACCATTTACTATAGGTTTCTAGGCTAGTAAAACGATAATCTGCCGACAGATCCAACACTTTACACCCTTTAGCGATCAAAGGAGGGGCTAAATCACAGGCTAAACCATTGGGTAAACCCAAGAAAACCACTTGACAACGGGAGGCAATTATCTCTAAATCGATCGCCTCCACATTAATATTAATACTATGACCGAGATGGGGATATAAATCACTGTAGGGTTTCCCCGCACTACTATCGCCCCCCAGATAGACTAATTCGACAAGGGGATGTTCTTTGAGCAAACGTACCAACTGTACGCCACCATATCCCGAAGCGCCGACAATACCCACTGAAACCTTCTGTCCTTGCGTCATTTCCCTTATTCCTAAAAATTCTTATCGTTAATATAACGCTTTAGTATGGCTGAATTTTAGCCTAACCAGCAGGATTTAAATCAAAAAACTTCCTGTAAAAATCTAGTATCTCGGCCGGGTTGTCCATAAACCGTCAATTTCTCTTGATCAATAGGCAGTTATCTTAATGATGAGGTACGAAGTTTTCGTTTGAGGGAATCTGTCATATTTACAATTTTGAGCGCACTGTAAATTCATAATCTCCTCCCGGTTCTAATTGATAATCGTAGCGTTCTAAAAACCGATTCAAGGGTTCAAAAATCAAAGCCCTACCTAGGGAAGGTTGTACTAATAACTTGCCTTGAAGAAAATGCCATTGAAAACGCCATTGATATTGTTCCGTCCGCACTTCTCCCTCTAATTTACCCGTTTGCCAAGATTGCTTAATTATCCGCACATAAGCCGTGCTTTCTGGTCGATTGCCGCTACTCACCTGAACTCTACCTATAGATTAAATATCAAACATTAAGATAGCGAATTAATCCTTGTTTGTCATTACTTGAGCTAATTTTCTCGACTTTATTCTGGGGCAGTGACTTCATTAACCTTAGAAACCAAGACATTTAATTGAAAAGGTCGCCCCATTTCCTTAGTAATGAATTCTTCCAACAATTCTACCTGTCTGGGGGTAATACTTTCCGCAGTTCTTACTACTAATCTCACCCGGGGAGGTTGCTTGAGCCAATTAATCGAAGATTCCAATAATTCTGCCCGTTGAAAAGTAATCGTTCGTTGTAATAAAGCTTTTTTGAGCAACCTTTCTAAGCGAGCTTGATTGGCCAGAGTTGCAAAACTTATTCCTAACGGAATTAGCAAAACTGCTGTCAGGATAGAAGTCAAAATTAGAGCGTTACGCGCCCGATGAAAATTAGAATAACCTGCCAGCAAAAAGACCAACAAACAGGAGAGAGCAATGCCTAATAAATTGGTAATATATAACAGAGTTGCCCCCAAACTTAGGACCCAATTCCCTTGGGATAATCCTAAACCAATCGTACAAACTGGCGGCATTAAAGCCACGGCGATCGCTGTTCCCGCTAAAGTACCTGAAATTTTCGGTTCTATTTTAGCATAACCACTGATTGCCCCCGCGGTAATTGCTACTCCTAAATCTAAAAGATTCGGTTGAGAACGAGCTTGAATTTCACTACCAAATTCAGAAATTCCGATCAATAATCCCAGCAACCAAGCTATCGCTAAAGCGATAATCGTACCGACTAAAATTGCCAAGGCCGACTTACGAATTAATCGCCAACTGCCAATTAAACCACCAAAAGCAAGACTACGAATCGGCAACATCAAAGGGGCAATAATCATCGCCCCAATAATCACTGCCGCACTATTGGCGACTAAGCCAAAGGTAGCGATCGCACAAGAACTGACAATCAAAGCTAGATAGGGAAAATCGAGGGACGCTTCTAACCATAAATCGCGCCACATAGTCCGCGATTGTTGCCAGGTCAAGGGTTTTCTTGAGAACCACGAGTAGGGCCGTTCTTTTCTCGTCATGGGGCTGAGGAAGATTGACTTTTCTTTTACTTATAGCTTTTTTTGTCTAATCAATGTATATTTGTCTCATTTTCTTTAACTAATCTTACGTTTTTTTTCTTCGCCTCCATTGATGAAACCTCATGACCAATTTGCTAAAAACTATCTGGAAGAATTATTATCGCCTCTAGGCCAGGTAGAAATTAGCAAGGAAATTACCGACGAAAACCGACAAATTGATCTATTTTTTTCGCCTCATCCAGATCGGCAAATAACTGTCGATAATCTAGGATTATTAGGTCAAATTGCCCTAAATAGCACTCTCCTAGAACCCTATCGTAATTCTCCCACTCGTGCCGATGTGCGTAATTGTCTGGCGAAATTAACCGCCGTTTTTGCTGAACTACAGCGACAGGCCAAACGAGAAAATAGCCCCTACAATGAGGAAAATTTGCCCCGTTTATGGATTCTTGCCCCTCTGGTCAGTGAAACTATATTAAACGGTTTTGGGGCGGCCTTAGACCCGAATTGGCCCGAAGGGGTGTATTTCTTGCCTCCTTTACAGCGCACGGCTATTATTGTGATCAATCAACTTCCTGTTAATTTTCACACCCTCTGGTTAAGGTTATTGGGTAAGGGTAAAACTCAGAATCAAGCCGTGCGAGAGTTGCTAGAATTACCAATAGGGAACAACTACCGTCAAAATGTCATAGAACTATTAGTTAGTTGGCGGGTGAGCGTGGAAATACAAAATATTTTAGAAGAAGAAGATCGAGAGGTGTTTATGACGTTATCCCAAACTTATCTGGAATGGAAAGAAGCAGTGAGACGACAAGCTCTTGAAGAAGCTCTTGAAGAAGGTCTTCAAGCAGGTCTTCAAGCAGGTCTTCAAGAGGCGCGTCGGGGGATGATCGAAAATTTACTACAAGTGCGCTTTGGACAGTTAGTTGACATCCTCACCGCCGTAAACGGACGGTGATTCCCAAACCTCACGATTTAGGTTTCTGCTTCTTTCCCTTGCGGGGTTTCGCACCTGCCTTAACAGATTTACTCTGTTCTGTCGGTCATGGTGAGTCCCACAGTCTGGACAGTCCCATTCTCGAACATTTAACGGCATTTTCTCAGCTAATCCCGTGATTGAGGGATTGTTATCCTTATCCCCCAGCGAATCTAGCCGTTTATTAATCGAATCCGCCCGCGAGGAGCTATTTGAGCGTTTTCACGATATAACCCCCCAGTAGATGGGAGCGCCAGAGCAGTAACCAGTCAACAGTCAACAGTCAACAATGAAATATGATTTGCCGAACACTGATGACTGGTTACTGATCACTGATCACTGAATTTACCGTTTAGCGGCAACAATGGCAAAAACGGTGGTATGGGGATCGTCTTTTAAAGTCACCCCTTCTGGCATTTTCAAATCACCCACGAGCAGGGATTGCCCCACACCGATCTCCGAAACATCAAATTCGATCACTTCCGGGATATTATCGGCAATACAGGAGACATTAACTTCGTTGACGAACTGTTCGATTAAACCGCCCTGTTTAGTTCCGATCGCTTCTCCCATGGCTTTAATCGGAACAACGATATCGAGCTTACCGTGGGCAGATACCGAGAAGAAACTGAGGTGATAGAGATTTCTTTTCCAAGGATGAGATTGTACCTCTTGGATCAAAGCTTTTCCCGTCCAGGGCATTTCGGGAACATTCACATCCACCAAGGTATTATTTACCGAGGCCTTTTTGAGCAGGGTTAAGGCCGCTTTTTCTCCCACCACGAGGGAAACCGATTCCGTGCCGCTGTGGCCGTAGAGAACCGCCGGGATCAAACCCTGACGACGTAGGGCCCTGGGGTTAATATTTTCGGGTCTTTTTTGACATTCAACGCTAACTTGCATAGTTGACTAATCCTCTTTGGCAATGATTTAAAATTCGTAATTATCCCAAGGCGAGCCATTTTCGTCCAAAAGAGCGCGTTTTGGCCCGTGAATGGGGTCTTCAACGATAATAGTTTGGTCGCGACTAGCTCCTAGGGAGATAATCGCGATCGGTACTTCCATGATCGCCCCCAGGAATTTTAGATAATCGAGGGCCTGTTTGGGCAGTTCTTCCAGACTGCGACAATCACTGGTGGGTTGTTGCCACCCCGGCATCGTTCGGTAAATCGGTTGACAACGGGCGAATTCCCCGGCACTGCTGGGTAAATGGCGACAGGTTTGGCCGTCCAATTGGTAGGCGACACAGACTTTGATTTCCTCTAGGGTATCGAGAACATCTAACTTGGTGATCGCTAGACAGTCTAAACCATTGATTCGCACCGCGTAACGACCGATAACCGCATCAAACCAACCGCAACGACGACGACGGCCGGTGGTGGTCCCGAATTCCGCCCCACGATCGCACAATAACTGCTCGATCTCCCCCTCTAATTCCGTGGGAAATGGACCTTCGCCTACCCTAGTGGTGTAAGCTTTAGCCACACCGATCACTCGATCGATTACCGTCGGACCGATGCCAGAACCCACACAAGCACCGCCGGCGATCGGATTGGAGGAGGTAACGTAGGGATAGGTTCCGTGATCGAGGTCGAGTAAGGTTCCTTGGGCCCCTTCAAAGAGAATATTCTGACGCTTGCGGATTGCTTCGTAGATTTTTAAGGAACTATCGACCACATGGGGACGCAGTTTCTCGGCATATTCTAGATATTCCTCGATCACCGTCTTCGCATCTAAAGGCGGTAAGTTATATAACTTTTCTAAAATGACGTTTTTATAATTGATCGTCCATTCTAGTTTTTGCCGCAGATTCTCGGTATTCATCAAGTCGATGACTCGAATGCCGATGCGCTCGGATTTGTCGGCATAGGTGGGGCCGATACCCCTTCCCGTGGTGCCGATTTTATATTTACCCCGTTTTTCCTCGGATGCTTGATCGAGCAGCCGATGATAGGGCATAGTGACATGAGCCGTTTGCGAGATATAGAGATTGTCGGTGGTGACATTGAGGGCGTGTAATTGCGCCATCTCTTTGAGTAACACCGAGGGATCTATGACTGTTCCCGAGCCGATTATACATTCCGTATCTGGGTAGAGAATCCCAGAGGGAATTAGATGGAGTTTGAACGTTTGATCCTCGACGACGACGGTATGACCCGCATTTACGCCACCTTGAGAACGCACCACTACATCCGCCGATCGACTCAGCAGATCCGTGATTTTTCCTTTTCCTTCGTCGCCCCACTGAGCGCCGATTACAATAACGTTAGCCAAGGTATTTTAGTCTAGCTAAAGTTCACACAAACTACTATTATCCCTCTTGGCGAATACAACTGTCAAGTTATCTCTCTTAGCTAATTGTAGGGAGAAGGCGAGGGTAAAACTCGCCTATTTTCAGGGTTTATTGACCTTCCCGACTGATTTGACGCTCGATAGTTTCGATAGCGGCATTTAATCCCGCTAGACGGGTTTCGAGGTCATCGCGCATCCATTTGAGGAATGTTAATTTACGCTCTTGACATTCTTGGCGGGAAGTGCTGCCACAAGTGTTGAAGAAGAAGGGAAACATAGACTAAGGGGCCTGCTATAACTCTACGTCTCCTATCTTGACGAAAATTTTCAAAAAAGTCTAATCGTTAAGTCGCCATAATAACCACAGACCTAACCCAAAACCGAAAAAATTAGGCAGCCAGGCAGCTAGGAAGGGGGAGAGGGTGGCGGTTAGTCCCAAGCTACCCACTAAGAAGTTGAAAAGATAATAGAGAAAAACAATAGCGACACTGAGACCGAAACTGGTTCCCCGACCGATTCTTTGCGGTAGAGAACCCAAGGCACAACCTATGGTAGCAAAGACGATACAGACAAAGGGAAAGGCGATTTTTTGCTGGATTCGCACTTGAAAAAACCTGACTCTCTTATCATCGCCACTGAGTTTGAGCAGTTGTACATATTCGATCGCCTGTGGTATGTTCATCTCGTAGGGATCGCGGCTTTGACGAGCAAAATCGAAAGCGGAGCGAGATAAAGCGATTTTTTCGGCTTTAAAGGGGATAACTTGGCTATAGGAGGCGTTAGGGGGGGTTAATTCATAGATAATGCCGTTAAAAAAGTCCCAGACGTTATCGACGGCATTCCAACGGGCCGAATCGGCGATAATAATTTGATTTAATTCTTGTTTTAGCCAACGGATAACGGTGACGGTTTTCATCTTTTCCCCGTCAAATTGTTCGGCATAAAATAAACTTCTTAAATTGCGATTAATCGCACCATTTTCTAGGGTTTTTATTTCATAATCGGGATAATAAAAATCTTTATTTTTCCAAAAACTTGCTTCTTTATTAATTTTCTGCACTAAAATTTCTGTGGCTCGATAATTAGCATTGGGAACCACATATTCATTTAATAAAAATGTCACAACTGTAACTATTAAACTCAGGCAAAAAGTGGGTATAAAAAGACGATAAAGAGTGACTCCACAGCTTTGCAGGGCAACGGTTTCACTATCACTACTTAAACGACCGTAGGTGATTAAAGTGGCCAGCAAAAGAGAAACTGGTAGGGAATAAGTGACAAATTCTGGCACTTTTAACAGGAGAATTTCTAGGGCCGAAGCGAGGGGTAGATTCGCATCAACTACCTGATTAGCTAAATCGGAAAGATTCCCGATCGCTACTCCCAAAGAGGCAAATAAACCAACACTAAATAAAAATGGGGGTAGTAGTTGGCTGATCAGATAGCGATCAATGAGGGCAATACCTCTATTTACCCAGTAAGAAATCTTTTTCTTAATCATTGATTTTGGTTAACTCACTCCTATTTCATCCCATTTCCTAACCCGCAGCCGTCTTGCTTACACCTTCGGTTAGCCTATCATATTTTGTCTTTGACGAAAAACACCGCCGGAAGTTGTATGATTGCGGGGAGAGTGGACATAAGTAAGGATTTGGGCAAGTGTAGATAAGTAGTGGTGCAAAATTAATTTCTTGGTTAGGATAGGCAAAAGGCAAGAGGCACTCATGCAAGAGGTGGTTAGATATGTGTAATTAATTTTTCCTAGGTACTTAATTTTTCTGTTCCTATTCCCCGATCATCCCGAGGTGAATTATGCTGCTAAACTGGCAAACTTTTACTATTCATAAACGAGTACCTTTAAGGATTAGTCGCGGCACTACCAGCGAAAATACTAATATCTGGCTGAAAATTAGCGAGGAAAATATCGAAGGTTGGGGAGAGGCATCCCCTTTTGATATTACCAGCGAGGAGAAAAACCCCGATAAAATCCTGCAAGAATTAAACTCGATCGCTCCTATTTTACAATCTTTTCACCCCTGTCAACGCCAAGAAATTGAGAAAATTTTATGGCAAAATCAGATATCTTCGGCTACTCGTGCCGCTATTGATATGGCACTGCACGACTGGTTAGGCAAAAAAGCTCATTTACCTCTCTGGCAAATTTTTGGACTCGATCGCTCTTTGATTCCGCCAGTTTCTGTTACTATCGGTTTAAATTCTCCAGAAAATGTGCAGAAAAGGCTGTTAGATTGGCTAGAAATCGGCGATTTTAGCTTATTAAAAGTCAAATTAGGCTCACCGGACGGTATAGAAGCCGATCAAGCCATAATTCTGGCCATTAAAGAAATTGTCCCCCATTTGCCCCTAACTGTCGATGCTAATGGTGGTTGGCAATTTAGCGATGCGGTGAAAATGTGCCAATGGTTAGAGGAAAAAGGCGTTATTTATGTGGAACAACCCCTATCCGTCGGACAAGAACGAGATTTAATTGATTTATACCAAAAATCGCCCCTACCTATCTTCGTCGATGAAAGCTGTTTTTCTAGTCAAGATATCCCGAAACTGGCCGATCGAGTCCACGGCATTAATATTAAACTAATGAAAGCTGGTGGATTAGCCGAAGTGCAAAGAATGATTCATGTTGCCCAAGCTTGCCGACTGCAAATTATGTTCGGATGTTACTCTGATAGCAGTTTAGCCAATACTGCCCTAGCACATCTTGGCCCGCTTGTCAACTATCTTGACCTAGATAGTCATTTAAATTTACGCGATGATCCCTTCACGGGATTAAGCTTAGAAAAGGGACGTTTACAACCAAATAATTCACCCGGTTTGGGTGTTAGTTTACGGATAAAAGATGACTAATTATTTGACCCCTGACAAGAAAGTAGCGATTCTTCTCCACGAAGGAGTCAAAGGAACTCGCGGCAAAACCGGATTAAGTTATCTGCGTTACGGGAAAGCGCAGGTAGTGGCGATTATTGACGCAGAAAGCGCCGGCAGCACCTTAAAAGAAGTGGCCGGAATCGATCGCCCCTTGCCGATTGTTGCTAGTGTTAAGGAAGCTTTAACCTATCATCCCGATACTCTGTTAATTGGCATCGCACCCTCAGGAGGCATTTTACCCCCCCATTGGCTAGAAGAAATCAAAGAGGGGGTAAATGCAGGGTTATCCCTCGTTAATGGTCTCCATACACCCCTAAAACCCCTTTTTCCTCAGCTTAAACCAGATCAATGGATTTGGGATATCCGTCTGGAACCCCAAGACTTAAAAATTGGGCAAGCGCGGGCGAAAAATTTAACCTGTCAGCGTATTTTAACCGTAGGCACGGATATGAGTGTGGGCAAAATGTCCACTAGCATCGAATTACATCGGGTTGCCCAAGAAAAAGGGCTAAAATCGCAATTTTTAGCCACTGGACAGGGGGGAATTATGATCGCAGGGAAAGGTGTACCCTTGGATGCAGTGCGCGTTGATTATGCCACTGGTGCGATCGAGGCTTTGGTGTTAGAATCGGCGGAAAATAACGATATTTTGTTTATTGAGGGTCAAGGCTCGCTATTACACCCCGGATCCACTGCTACCTTGCCCTTAATGCGTGGCAGTCAACCAACGGGGTTAATTCTCGTCCATCGCGCTGGACAAATTCATATCAAGGATTTACCCGATATTCTCATCCCTCCCCTAACAGAAGTGATTAAACTCTACGAAATGACTGCCAGCGCCGGGGGAAGTTTCGGGGAGGTGAAGGTAAAAGGGATTAGTTTAAATACTTTTCATCTTAGTCCGGAGGCGGCAGTTAAAGCTATAGAAACTGTGCAGGAGGAAACGGGGTTATTTTGTACCGATGTTGTCCGTTTTGGTGGTCAAGGGTTATTATCAGTGATCAGTGAGCAGTAATCAGTAATCAGTGATTACACCAACCACAGTCGATGGTGCTGCGTTACTACGTTTTACTAAATCCTGATTTGAAAAAATTTTCTCTTGACAAAAGCCCCTTGACATGACATTATATTCATAATGGAAAATCCGTGGGTGGTGGGTTAGGACGTTTTACTAAATCCTGATTTGAAAAAATTTTCTCTTGACAAAGGCGACTTGACATGATATTATATTCATGATGGAAAATCCGTGCGCCTACAGACCCTCTTTTCCGAAGCATTTAAACTCTAATTCATCTTAATTCTGCTTCGGGTAATTGCGATAACATCATTAGATAATTCTGATAAACGGTTTGGGTATGGGGATGATTTTCCCCTAATCTTTCCCTGAAAATATTAATCGCTTCTAGATAGAGAGGTTCCGCTTCTGAGTACCTGCCTTGAAAGTAGTACAATAGTTCTAGGTTGTTGAAAGATACCAATTTTCATAACTAAGATTGGGAATATTTTGAAAATGCTTAATGTTAGCTGTAATCAGAGTATAATCGCAATAAATAGCAGTCGCAGCAATAAACAAATCAATCGGGAGCATCTCACCTTTGTAACCCCTAAATCAGGTTTTTATGTCAAGCTATTTTGAAAGCCTTGCTAGAAACCAGTTTTAGGTATAAGTATAATTACTCACTTGCATAAATGAGTTTTATTCTAAGATTAACGTATATTTGAGTAGCTATATCACTAATTTCACGATTATAAGCAATTACTTCACTGACTTCTACAAGACGTTCAAATTGTTGTTGTTGATTTCGTGCATCTTTATACAATAAGCCACTTTTAATCTCGTAATAGGTAAAGATTGAAAATGATACATAAGTATAGTGTTGTCGATAGATGCGGAATTGTTCAATTACTGGGGGATTACCTCGTAAAAAATAAGAGAGGATATTGGTATCAAGTAATGCTTGTTTCATAAGTCATTTATCTGTCTTAAATCGAGTTGACGATTAGCTTCTGCTTCTTCGACAATCTCTTGCATAATATTTTCTATATCTGCTGCCATACCAGCAAATTCCATAAAGTCAACGTCTGGATGTTTTGTTTTTATAGATTGGACAAAGTGCAGGATTTCCGGCAGCAAAGAAATGGGAGTTGTTTCAATTTCTTTAATAAGTTCTTCTTTGAGTGTCATAGCTTTATCAGTTATCCGTTATCAGTGAGCAGTGAGCAGTGATTAATTCAATTATAGTCCATCATTCAATCATTCCAACCACAGTCGATGGTGCTGCGTTACTAGGTTTTACTAAATCTGGATGTTGTCAAATTTTCTCTTGACAAAAGCCTCTTGACATGACATTATATTCATAATGGAAAATCCGTGCGTATGCAGACGCTATTTTGCCATGGTCTT
>VYLI01000051.1_pt1 | contig 17198 bp, 20 predicted proteins | sample 5109511 | NCBI WGS metagenome assembly VYLI01 (sample SAMN12291808, study PRJNA351875) | freshwater metagenome | isolation source: freshwater lake | place: USA: Michigan, MSU1 Lake | collected 2011-08-19
CAGAACAGATTTACTCTGTTAAGGCAGGTGCGGAACCCCGCAAGGGAAAGAAGCAGAAACCTAAATCGTGAGGTTTGGGAATCACCGTCCGTTTACGGCGGTGAGGATGTCAAGAATCCGGAGTGGGAAAAATCGCAGGAAGACTGTGGGGAGAAATTTTTCGATTACATCTACCCTGGACAATTCCTAAAAACTGTTTGCTCCGTCCAGAATCCAGTCAAGCTATTGCTTTACGTCCCGATGTCATCATTTTAGATGAAGTGTCCCTCAGCACCGAACCTCTCTGGGAAAAACAACCAATTTTAACTAGCTCCCAAGCAATTAAATTAGTGGTAGAAGTGGTTAGTATTAATTGGCAAGATGATTATGCACGCAAAGTTGAAGAATACTCATCTTTGGGTATTGCTGAATATTGGATTGTCGATTTTTGTGGATTGGGTGGCATCTCTTTTATCGGTAAACCCAAACAGCCTACCCTGACCATTTGTCAGCTAGAAGACGATGAATATCAACAAAAGTTATATCGTCTTTATGAGCGCATTAGTTCGGCAGTTTTTCCCGAATTGTCTCTCTGTCTTCTCGATATTATGCCCTAACTTTATAGCAAAAATATGCTGACCTCTCTGCAAAATGTCCTGAGTAATCTTCGTCAATCTCCCTACAATATTTTCTTTAATCCCCTCACCAATACTGGATTAGCCATCGCCGCTATTTTAGCACTAATTGCCGATCAATTTGGCCAGGGATACTATCTAATTTTTCTGATTACTTTGGCTCTAGTTATCATCGGTATCTGGCGAGAATCTCAGAAATACGACCTCTATAAACATCAAGCGATTCCTTTACCGATAGTGATTAAAATTGCTAATCCTGCCGATAGTAATAAAGCTCTGCAATCACTTTTTAATATCATCGAAACAGAAAATAAATACAAGGATCATAAAAATAATCTCGACAAGTATCTCAATATTAGCGAAACAGATTTAATTTTTAACTATTCCTGTGATATTTATGATCAAGAAATGCTGAAAGCTTTTCTGCAAATACTACGCTATAATCTAGAGAAACTTAAGAAAAAAACTCCCAAAAATACTATTATTTATCTTGCCTATATCGGACCGATTAGCGTCGCTATTATGGTCGGTACTATTCTCGCTACCGAAGGAGTAAAAATCTTTCAATATAATAAATCTTCTGATAGTTATTATCCTGTGGTGGAAATTAGCGATCGCAAACTAAAAGAAGGTATTAAGGAATACGAAAAATTTGAGGATCCTGTCACCGAAAAAGGTCAAGATAGAGTAACTATAGCCATCGATGTTTCTTCCCATAAAATAAATCTTAATGATGAGAGTATTGAAAACTACGGCGATTTAATTTATCTGAAAAGTAAAGGCAGTGGTACAATCGAAAGAAATGAAGATTGGCTACAATATTCTAGAGAAATCTTTACCACTATCAACAGCACTCAACAAAACAACTATCAAGAGATTAAGCTAGTTTATTCTATACCTATAACTTTGGGAATACTTGTCGGAATGTCCGTTCAACAATACTGGCCAATTCTCCTAACTCAATACGAAAATTCTACCTACAGAAATCTTATTAATCTTCAGGAATTTAAACTTTATCGAGGACAATAAAGATCAAATGACCTATACTGTAATTACCTTTGCTCCTGTGCAAGGATTCATCGAAAAATCCCGTAAACTAAGAGATTTATACGGTGGTTCTTTTTTATTATCCTATCTTGCCGATGCTATCTGTCAGGCAGCGGATCAATATCCTGAATGTAGCCTTATTTCTCCCGCTTTAATTGAGGTTAAAAGAGGAACTCCCAACCAAATCTTAATCGCGGGTAATTTTCCCAAAAAAGAGGCCGAACAAGTCTTCAATGACTCATGGCAAAAAGTAGTTAATAAGTGTCGGGTTTGGATTGAACAAAATCTGCCACAATACAATTATACTTGGCGACGAGAATGGAACCTATGGATTAATCATACTTGGGAATTCTTCTGGGTGCAAGAAGACTCGATCGATTGTGCGTTTAAAAGTCTGCAACAGAAAAAATATCAACGGGATTGGACGGGAATTAATTGGCAAGGAGAAAGTTCTAGCTTATCTGGTTCTGATGCCATTGTTTGGTATGGAATGACGGATCAAACCCATCCTTTATATTCTAGTATCTCCCAACAAAATCAGCAAATCACCGAATTTTATCAGCAATTAAGTCAAAAACTTTCTGAGGCTATTCTCGATGAAAACGAACGTCTTAGTATTCCCGAATTAGTCAAACGCATGATTACATTATATGATATTGGCAAGCCTTTAAACCTAGAACTTCCTAAAAAATTTGTGGAACTAAATCGCTACGAGGAAAAATTCTATACAGGATGGTTTCAAGGGGACGGTGACGGGATGGGAACCTACCTAAAAAATCTGTCCATCTCCTCAAGAAAAGAATTTAGTCAAAGAATGCGACAATGGGGAGAAGAACTAGAAAATTATCTTAACTTTGGTCGCATTATTTATGCGGGAGGAGATGACTTTTTAGGAGTTTTGTTTCGACAAAAATCAGAACCAAAATTAACCCTACAAGATTGTCTCTATTGGTTTGATAAATTTCATCGAGAAATCTGGACAAAACATGGTTATTCTCAGGATATAACTGTTAGCGTCGGTTTCGTTTGGGCAGCTTCAGGAGTTCCTCAGCGAGACATATTGCAACATTGCCGCGAAGCCGAAAAATCCGCTAAAAATCAAGGTAAAAATCGTCTAGCTGTGCGAATCCTTTTTAACAGTGGTAACTATTTAGAGTGGGTTTGTCCGTGGCAAAACTTAAAAGATATCCTCGATAGTTATTGCGATCGCAGTGGAGGTAAAAACTGGACACATTTCTATAATGATATAGCAACTTTAGAAAATCGCCGCGCTTTTACCGATGATAATCATCATATTACCAATGCAGTTTTTAACCTTTATTTTAATCAAAATATACCCATCGATATCACCTCTCACCAAGATAAAAATAACTGGGTAATTAACCTCTCCAAAGTTGCCAATCATCTCACCTAAAAATATAAAAATGCTGCCATATCTGATCATAATTAAACCTTTGGGATTTCTCTACGGTAGCGCCGGTCCCTTTCTCTCTCCAGAAAATCTAGTCGGACGTTCAGGAAATCGTTTTCCCCCCACTGCTGCCACAGTTTCGGGACTATTTGCTCACAGTAATCCCACCAATATTCGCGATTTACAAATTGCCGGCCCTTTTTGGGCAAACAGTGAACAACCAGATAACTTTTTTGTCCCCACTCCCTTTATTTATCTAGCGAAAAAACCCCTAGCAAATTATTTTCAAGACCAAGAAAGTAACGACAATGGGAAAATTCAACACACCTTAACATGGCAAGAAAAATGGCAAGAGAAAGACGGTAAACAAATTGAGGGAAAATTCGATCGAGATAGTTGGATTCCTATCAACCAATGGTATAATCCTCAAAAAGCCTATTGTTCCCCGTGGCAATATCATCCCCATCTCCATCCGCGTTTGTTAGAGGAGCAAAGAAAGGTAGAAACCGGGGAATTATTCCTCGAAAATGCCGTCCAGTTACATCCAGATGCTTGTCTAGTTTATTTGGCTAATCAACCCCTAGAAAATGGCTGGTATCGCTTTGGTGGTGAATCCCATCTAGTGGAAATTAAATCACTTGAATTAAGCAGCCATCTACAGACTTTATTTAATCAAGATGTCGGTCAATATTTTGCCCTCATTACTCCTGCAATCTGGGGAACAAATCGCCTATCAACTCGCAATCCCAGCGATTGGGAATTAGAAACCCTCAACACCGAAAGACCAATAACCTATCGTTATCGATTCGGAGGAAAAGATAAATTTAAGCGCTTATCTAGGGGACGCTATGCAGTTCCCGCAGGAACAGTTTATCGCTTAAAAAACCCCTTACCATCTTGGCACAATTGGCAGGAATCTTGGTTCCCCACCGAAGGAGTTTCCCTCAAACGTTGGGGCTGCGGATTAGCTTTACCCTTAGAAAATATTGCCAAATAAAGCCTATAATTATTGAGTAGGGTAATTAGACGAGAATAACTGATACTAAATCCGTTGAGTATAGGCTACATATCAGGACAGGCACTCATGCAAAAGGTTGAATAAATAATCAGTTTTTAATAACCAGATTTAGTATGATAGCTATGGCAAAACTAAAAACCAGATTTCCTCGAAAAGCTTTATTAGGTTATCGAAAAAGTGGTAATAATCAAAGCTCACAAATTAGCGAAAATAAAATGCTGTGTATGTTTTTAGATTTTTTGGTAGAAGATGCCTTTAAAAACCCTTCTTCTCTTACTCCTTATACAGAGGAAATGGCTAAAGACATGGATGAATTATTAAAGGGTGTTGAAATTGATTGGGACTAAAGCATCTCAGAAAAAACCCTGTAGAGTTTTGCGCTGCCCTAATATCCTAAATACCACCATAAAATATTAACAAAATCTTAGAAAATCCTGATATTAATGCTAACCTAGTTTAGAATAATCCCTAAGCATCTAAAATACTCACTTTTACCCAAAAATGTATCACAAAAGTTATGGCATACTTGAAACCTTAGCACCGCTTCATGTGGGAGCAACCGCAGGAGAAGAAACAGGTAATCTTAACCTCATTTTTCGCGATCAATTTACCCAAACAGCAATTATCCCCGGTAGTTCTATTCGCGGCCGTTTTCGTGCCGATATGAACAATATAGATGAAAAACGTACATGGTACGGACACGAAGCAATCCCAGGACAAGAAGACGGAGGAACCACCGAAGCAAAAGTTAAATTTGAATATGCTTCCCTCGTTTGGTTGCCGGTATTTTGTCCAGGACAGCCGATAGTTTGGGTCACTTCTCCCCTATTATTAAAACGCTACAAACAAATCACGGGAATCTCTGCAAAAGTACCCAATCCTTATACTGCTTCCCCTAGCTTACAAGCGCGAGTAGTGCAGGGAGTTAACCGCAATAGCAAAGTTTTATTTTTTAACTTAGGATTTCTCAAAATTGAACACTTAGAGGAGCTTTCTTCGTGGATTCCCTCGCAAGCGGATTTAAAAGCTTCTCAATTAGTCGTCGTTGATGATAACGATATATCCATGCTGCACGATATGGCACTCTACCGACAAAGCCGGGTTAAACTACTAGAAGATCAGAAAAAAGTCGATACAGAAAAGGGAGCTTTTTTCAATGTGGAAGCTTTACCCGTGGGTAGTGTTTTAGTTTTTCCCATTGCTTGCAAAGAAACAGGATGGCAACCTTTTGGAGAATCGGTAAACCAAAAAGAATTATATTTCGGAGGATTAGAATCCATCGGTTTTGGTCGTTGCCAAGTTACTATTTTAAACTACGCTAATCAATAATTACATTTTATCTAATATTATGGCTTGGAAAGAATACAATCTCGATCGCATTGCTCAGAAATTAGTTCTGGCTGCCAAACTACGGGACCGAGATTCTCTCAATCAATCTTTTAAAATGCGTGAATCCGTTTCCTATGGACTAGAAAGATTTTGGGGTGAGCATCTGCGCTTACAATCTAAGGAACCCAATAAAGCACAATACTGGAAAGAAACTTGGGAGAAATTAGTCGAAACCATGGCAGAAGCTGGGATTCCTATCCCTAACGATACCGTAGAGGTAAATGATACCAAATCCGTTCAAGCAATGGCAGAAAAACTCTGGGAATTAAAGCTAGAAGACCAGAGAATTACCCTCGCTGTTTTAACGCAACTATGCGATTGTTTAGTTTGGTGGACCCAAAGATATAAAGGAACAAAGGAGCGATAAATTATATGGTTAATATTCCCGATATTGGTAACAAAATTCCCCTGATGTTTCGCGCACAAACTAAAGGGCGATCGCAATTACAATATATTGATTCTCAAAAAGATGAAAATCATAGCCAAAAATGGGTAAAAGAATGGATAGAAAGGGTCGATAAAAATTCTCCCCAATTTGGTGAGGAAGTAAAGACCAAAGAATATCAAATCTCGTGGCGATTCGTCACTAATGGGGGACAAGATGAAGGAATAATTCGGCCTGTAATGGGTGCTTATGGCATACCATTTTATCCCGGTTCCAGCATGAAAGGAGCCTTTTGTCAAGCTTGCACCCCCGAACAAAAACAACGTTATCACCTCGAAAAAGATAGCGATAACCCTAGTCTTTTGCGCTTCCATGGCGGTTATCCCGTTAATGATTGGACGGAAAATCTTTTAGATATTGTTCACCCGCAACAGGGATGGCAAGTAAAAACCCCAAACACTCGACAAAAACCCGGTGGAGAAAGTGGTTTTGCTTTAATTTCTCTCTATCAACCTACCCTAAAATTTGGCATTTCTACCTCAATAGAACAACCGGATTGGGAGGAGATTTGGACTATCTGGGAAAGAGCTTTAGAATCTGGTCTAGGATGCCGTGTTAGTAGCGGTTACGGCTTGCCAAAAGACATTAAACCTTCAAAAGAACCTTTATATAAATGTTTTCTGAAAGGGCAAGGAATGGCTCCTAAAAGCCTCGATGGTGAAAAGGAATTTCGACCCAATATTTTTCGAGGAGCAATTCGCAGTCATACCTTGCGTATTTTTGGCGGTTTAACTGATGCTAAAAATGCCGAAAAATTAGTTAATCAGCTATTTGGAGGAATTGACAGAGAAGCAACCCAAGGTTTACTAGCGATCGATTTTCGTGTCAACTCTCTAGAGTTAGGAACCTTTACCAATGGTTACAACGAACCCACCTACACAGTAACAGGAGAATTGCGCTGGATTATCACCCAATCTCTCCCCGAAAACCAGCAAGAATGCTTAAAAAAATTAATTCGTTTCCTCACTCGTTTTGCCATGTTATTAGGAGGATTTGGTAAATCGTGGCGACGAGCAGATCATAGTATTTTCTATGAGGATTATTATCCTAATAAACCCTTAATTGGCTGTCATTGGCAATGGGGGGATAAAAGTTCTTTAATCAACGATAATAAAGTCAGAGATTTAACTCATGTTCATCCTTTTATCAAAGATGTTCGCACCATTGCTAAAGAATGGATGACCTTGCAAAATATCCCCATCACTCCCAATAATAGTGCTAACTGGCGAGAAAGTTGGCATCCTAAAAAAGTCGAGGTTTGGGGAAGAATTGCTGAAGATAAAGATGATTCCCTAGCCATCAAATGGCTTCACAAAGCCTATCAAAAACTGGATAATTTAAGTATCTATAAAACCTCGGTGACAGGAAGTATCGAGCAAATTGGTCGTCTTTGGCATCGAATGTATCCCCAAAATAATCATCAATACCTAGAATTGTTAACAATTTTTCCTGATGACTCTGATGATTGTGCTTATTTTCTAGGTTTTCTAGACGAGAATAATGGTAAAGAGAGCAAATTTCAAAAACTTTGGCCGAAATAATCCCGTTCAAAGTTAAGTACCGCGCGCAAAATTAATTACACATTTCGATAAAGCTTTTGCCTTTTACCTCGACCAGATGCGGAAACTATACGCTAAAGTAATAGAAAGGGTCAATCCTCAAGAGGATGATGTACGCTTCTATGGGATTTCCGAAGAAGCAGTCTCTAGGGTGTTGGTAATTGGAGGTTCTCCTCCTCAACCACCCCCAACTGTCTATATCATCTAGCTTGTCCAAGAACTCTTGGCTGAAAATCGATGCACCCTCTCCCCGACTCCCAAAACCCCGATTCTCTGGTTGAGGTGTGTCGATTGCTCTCCCCGTCAGGGTTCTACCCTTTGGTATCGGGACTTTTACCCCCCCACTACCACCTTTTTACCCTATGGATTGCAGGTGCGTCGATTTGGGTGTCTGTCTTCCCCTCTCGATAAGGCTTTCCAAGGGGTACTCCTTACCTATTAGGTCAAATAGGATTAGTTGGAAACTTAACACTATACCATGCTTCTACTCCCTTGATGAGGTTCCTTACCTATTAGGTCAAATGGGATTAGTTGGAAACGGGAAGGTCATTTCCAGGTTCTCCAAAAGGCAAAACCACCCTTACCTATTAGGTCAAATAGGATTAGTTGGAAACCTCTTTCTTCTATTACTAGCCCGCAAGGATTACCTGGATCCTTACCTATTAGGTCAAATAGGATTAGTTGGAAACCCGATGATCACCAATAAACCAAGACATGAAATACCACCCCTTACCTATTAGGTCAAATAGGATTAGTTGGAAGCACTAATTTAATCGGGCATAACCACTTAAAGGCGCGATAAAACCTTACCTATTAGGTCAAATAGGATTAGTTGGAAACAACACAGTAATCTCCCCCTTATCCCCATCCTTACCTATTAGGTCAAATAGGATTAGTTGGAAACATTGCGCTATTGTACGATGGTAGCGTAGAAATCCCTTACCTATTAGGTCAAATAGGATTAGTTGGAAACTTGCCCTAGGAAGAAAATCCCCAATCCGAAAAAGGAAAAAATAACCCCCCTTACCTATTAGGTCAAATAGGATTAGTTGGGAACTTCTTAATCCACGTGTGGATGACACCGTCACCACGTTTTAGACCCTTACCTATTAGGTCAAATAGGATTAGTTGTAAACACCCACCCCTTAAAAAGCCCAGACACCGCCCATTTGATGTCGCAGCCCTTGCCTATTAGGTCAAATAGGATTAGTTGGAAAACAGAAAAAGGGTTTCTAAAAGAAACCCTTTTTCTAATAAATTGTGTCAAATATAGCGTTTCCTGTTAACAAGAGGTACATTCTCAATCCTGAAAAGCTTAATCAGCAAAGGTTAAAGTGTGCCACACAGATGTGAGAACCGCTATATATCTTGACAAAAATCGATAAAAATGTTAGAATCTAACGGCAATCTTCGCTTTATTGCATGAGTAGAAAACGGGTTTCTCCGAGAAACCCGTTTTCTGCGATCGCCAGTCAAGGAAAAACCCGATAATTTCCCCTATTCCCTGGGATCAAAATCTGGCAGCGTCCCCAGCTTGCGAATGGTCACGTTAACATCCATAGACAAAAAGTCATCAGCATCACCAAACCAAGAACCGGAAAGAGGAATGATTTGACCGGGATGACGAGCGATCGCCACTCGAATTAAATCAAAGCCAGCGGTAATTTGATTAGTCGGATCATAATTACGCCAACCGGCCCCCGGCAGATAAACCTGTAACCAAGCATGGGTAGCGCCAGAGCCAGTCATCCCCACTTCACCACCGTCGAGGGCAGCATCGTAGAGATAGCCACTGACAAAACGACAGGCTAAACCCAATCTTCGCAAAGCTTCGATCATCAACCAAGCATAATCGCGACAAGTTCCCGACTTTAGCCGCAGGGTTTCTCCGGGGGATTGAGTTCCTTCACTCTCCCTGGATTGGTAAGTAAAATTATCTTTGATAGCCGCCATCATTCTTGCCATGACATCGAGGGTATCATCTTGGTCCCCCGCTACAAAACTTTTGGCCCAAGCTGCCAGGCTGCCGTCGGCATCCTCAGCGTGGGGACGCATAAACGCCACTAGATCTAACCATTCATCGGGGGTGTACTGGATGGGAATTTCGATCGCCCGTTGATCGAGGGGAAAATCAGCGATCGCTTTTAAGCCAAAATGTTCCGCCCGTAATCGACAGGTAACGATTAATTCTGACGCTGGTTCAGCAAATTCAAGCTCTACCACATTATTAGATAGAGTATCCATAGTCCAGCGCGTTTTGGCGGCAATATTCGCCTCCACAGAATAACTGATAATTCTTTCACCGTGACCGGCACTAGGCAAAAAAATCGCCCGATGTTCCCCAAAAGTTACCGGCCTACGATAATGATAGCTGGTGATGTGTTCCAAGTCGTAGATGACACTCATCCTGATTGTCCTTGATAATAAGCTGGTTATAATTAAATTGAAGATGGTTCCCCCTTGATCCCCCCTTAATCCCCCCTTAATCCCCCCTTAATAAGGGGGGTGTTGATCGCCCCTTAATCCCCCCTTAATAAGGGGGGTGTTGATCGCCCCTTAATCCCCCCTTGATAAGGGGAGTGCCGATCGCCCCTTAATCCCCCCTTGATAAGGGGAGTATCTGACAATTTTTAACACCCACCCACTCAGTCACTGATAACTGATAACTGATAACTGAAATGACCTTTGACCCGTTCCTCGATCGAGCTTGGAATACCGAAGACCTAGAACAAGCGCTTCGAGGTGTCGGCACTATTCAAGAAGAACTCAACTATAATCAGGCACGCAATTCTCTGAGCAAACTTGTTGAGCGTCTGGATCTTACCTCGATCGAGAAAATTGGTCTAGAAGCGGAGATTGAGCGCCTAGTGGGACTGCTAGAAAAACTCGATCGATCCCTGATTCAAATTGCCGCTTTTGGTCTGGTGGGCCGGGGAAAATCCTCGATTTTAAATGCTCTGGTCGGTCAAGAAATCTTTACAACCGGTCCTCTACACGGAGTTACCCGCACCATTAAAGGGGTAAATTGGCAGTTAAGCAGCGATGATACTTTCCCCAATCTAGCGCGTCTGACCCTGAACGGCCATGGTAATGCTCAGGTGCAATTGCTTGATACTCCCGGTATTGATGAGGTAGATGGGCAAACGAGGGAAATTCTCGCCTGTCAGGTGGCGCAGCAGGTGGATTTAATCCTTTTTATCATCTCCGGTGATATGACCAAAGTGGAATTTTCCGCCCTGGCCAAGTTGCGGGAAGCGGGAAAACCGATGATTTTGGTCTTTAATAAAATCGATCAGTATCCCGAAGTCGATCGCCTCGCTATCTATGAGAAAATCGCCTCAGAACGGGTGAAAGAATTACTCTCCCCCGATGAGATTGTTATGGTGGCGGCCTCTCCCCTCTTGGCGGAGACGGTTAAAGGGCAGGATGGGCGGCTAAAAACGCAACGATTTCGAGGAAAACCCCAGATAGAAGCCCTGAAACTCAAAATTTTGGAAATTCTAGAGCGAGAGGGTAAATCGCTGGTAGCACTCAATTCTATGCTGTATGCGGACGAGGTAAACGAGCAAATTGTCGCCCGCAAAATGGCTATCCGTGATCGCGGTGCTAATCAATTGATTCAAAAAGCAGTGATGATCAAAGCATCGGCGATCGCTCTTAATCCAGTGACGGTGTTGGATCTGTTTACGGGAGCAGTTATCGATCTAGCCATGATTCTCGCTCTTTCTCGCTTATACGGCATCGATTTAACTCGTCAGGGGGCGATCGCTCTTTTACAAAAAATTGCCCTCAATATGGGAGGCATTAGTGCCAGCGAATTTTTAGCGGTTTTGGGCTTAAGTTCCCTAAAAGGACTGCTTGGCCTCTCGATTCCTGCCACTGGCGGCATTTCTCTCCTTCCCTATACTTCGATCGCCCTAACTCAAGCGGGAGTCGCCGGTGTATCCTGTTACGCGATCGGCCAAGTGACGAAAACCTATCTCGCTAATGGGGCCACTTGGGGACCCGATGGCCCGAAGGCAGTGGTAGCCAGTATTCTCGATTCCCTCGATGAAACCTCGATTCTCAACCGGATTAAGCGGGAATTAGGCTCAAAATTGGGGGGTGGGGGACTTTTCAGTGATCAGTAAACAGTAAACAGTAATCAGTGAACTGAAGGCAATAGGCAACAGGCAATAGGCTCCAAGAAAGAATCTGGCAATTCTCCTACCTAAAAAGAAGGTTAGAAACTGAGTAGATTCAGGCTTTTAGCTTAACAAATTTGGTTTTAGATTCGGCCCTTGTGAACTGAAAACTCAAATCTGATCACTGATAACTGATCACTGATAACTGATCACTGACTAGATCAATCCAAGAAATGCTTACTATGGACGATCGCCGCTATAATAACTACTGACCCTTGAATTTGATAGATCAGACGATAGGAGTAGGCAGACTTTTCTCGGATGGTATCATCGCTAAATTCGGCGCATTTTTTCGCTTCTAGGGGACAATTTTCTAAAGAATAGCTGATATCAAGAATTCGGCGCACGACGGCCGCCGCGTAGGAAGGGGAATCCCGACTAATATAAGATGCGATCGCATCCACGTCTTCAATTGCTTTGGGCGACCAGACAAGGCGATAATTCACTCGATCAGCCATTTGTTTAAAAGACCCTCAACTTCTTCTTGGGGGATTGTATTCTCTAGAGAGCCAGCGTTCAAACTTTGACGCACCTTCTCTAGAACGTATAAATGATACTGAATATCTTCAATTGAACAATCATCTGGTAATTGATTCAAGAGGGATTCAACTTTTTGTCTAATGCTATTCATACAAGTTTGACCGAAGTTTTTAAGGAAAAGTATAAATTTAAGTTATCTATCAACTATCATCTATCATTTATCATCGGATAGAAAATTATAGTTACGCATCCTATCCTAAGCCATAGTCCCCAGAAAAGCGAGAAAAAGTTAAAAATAGATAGGGTGATTATCTAGCTTTTGTAACATTGGGGCGGGGATACTGCCAAGAATACTTAATAATTCTCCTATCTGCCCAATCCTCGCAACTTTTAGGGATTATTGACCGATAACCATCTAGCGGCCACAAGACCCCCCCAATCGCAGAAATTTTTTGTTACATTAGTTTACAGTTCCCTCAACGCCCCAGTGGGTTATTAATTTTAATGTCTTCTTCGGTTCCTTCGTCGGATTTTATCCCCTCAATCGGTCAAGAAACAGAAATCTTTAACTGGGCAAAATCCCATTATCGTAACCATACCTTTGCCAAAGATGAAAGAGTAGCCACGCGCCCCGGACTGTTATACTTTGTGGAATCTGGGGCGATTCGTATTCTTGGTAAGGCACAAGTTAACGTTATTGACCAAAAATCCCCCCGTCAACTACCTATTGCCGATAGTGAGGAAGTATTTCTCGGTTTTGTGGGTGCAGGTCAACCTTTTGAGATTGTTTCTCAATTTCCCTTTCAATTACAAGCCCAAGCTCATCTAGACGAGACCGAGTTAGTCTGGTTATACTGGGAAGACCTAGAACAATGGCCGCAATTGCGATCGGCTGTTATGGAAACTTTTCGCCATCAATACCAGCGTAAGTTATTTTGGTTGAGTATTCTCGGTCAAAAACGCTCCCTCGATCGATTAATGGGGTTCTTGGTTTTATTATTGGAAGAATACGGTCAACCCTGTGTAGAAGGCTATTATCTTCCCTATCCCCTAACTCACGCTCAAATTGCCAGCGCCATCGGCACTACCAGAGTAACAGTAACAAGATTAATCGGTAAATTGCGACAACAAAATTCGATCTTTTTTAAGCAAGATAATCTTATCGGATTGCCCAGTTTATTTTTAAGTCAGAATTAATTTTTCTGCTGCTGGCCTTGCTGACTCAAGGTATCAATAAGTAATAGGATGAAATTAACTTCTTGGTTAGGAAAGGCAGAAGGCAAGAGCTAGAAAGCTAGTTTGGCTCCAGGTTTTAAAAACCCCACACAAGAAGATTCCTATCACAAATCAGCAACGCCAGAAATCTATTATGACCGCACAAACCCCGCCATCGCTCTCCGTTCTCTACGAGGAAGATTTTGTTCTCTGGACAGAAAAAACCGCCGAACTGTTAAAGCGAAAAGAGTTTGACAGGGTGGACTGGGAAAATCTGATCGAGGAAGTCGAATGGATGGGAAAAAGTGAGCGCCAGGCCGTAGAAAGTTTATTAACTCAACTATTAATTCATCTTTTAAAACTGAGTTATTGGGCAGCGGAAAGAGAACGAAACGCGCGTCATTGGCTAGGAGAAATCGCCACTTTTCGAGTGCAACTGCAAAAAAAGATGAAAACCCCAACGCTGAAAAATCATGCCATCAATTCCTTCGGGGAGGCCTATTCAGACGCGAGACAAACCCTAATTGATGGGAGAATTGTCGATAAAAATACAATTCCCCTAGAGTCTATATTCACTCTCGAACAAGTATTAGACGGGGATTGGTTCCCCATCGATATCGCACCTTTTCTTAGTTAAGACCCACATTCCGCACTTCACTAAGTAGCATAGTAGTAGTATGTAAATTTATAGCCAAGGGCAATCACTCTGGCAATAAACATCCGTATTTTTTAGGCAATACTTTTCGTAGTACGGATTAGAGAATGTCAATATTAGTGTATTTAGGCGCAAGAAAATAGAGGAATCAAAATAATCCCCTCAATAGTTAATCAATTATCATCAACCCAATTTACCTAGAGAAAATGAAAATTATAGATAATATTTTTGACAATAAGAAGGCAGAAATTCTCAAATAAAACTTCTTTCTTTTTTTGAATTGGCGATCTTTTCTTGTCCTTAATGCCTAGAAAATGTCACCTAATAACGTTTGTGAGCAACTAATTGGCTGAGAGTCACCACCTGATAACCTCGATCGTGTAATTTAGCTAATAAATTCTTCAGTACGATCGCCGTATTCTCATCTCTTTCGGGGGACCCACCGTGAAGCACTAAAATCGCCCCAGGGAAAATAAATTGCGAGATATACCAAGTGGTAAATTGAGGATGATTCGTTCCTTTTCTGGTATCTAAAGGGATCATGGTAGTGGGCATAATCGCCCAAGCTAATCCCAGACGCTGATGACAACTACCAAACCGGTGAGCCTTTTCAAGGTAAAAATTAGCTCTATCGGCCCTTAGATTGGCTGATCATGGCTATTTACCACTGGTTCGGGGCTATCCTCGCCAATCCAAGCCCTAACTAACTCGTAGCAGAGACCGAGCAGAACCGGCCCGACGAATAAACCAATAATCCCGTAGGCGATCACTCCCCCGAACACCCCTAGCAGAATCACCACCATGGGAATGGGCAGGCCGCGCCCCATTAAGATCGGCTTAAGGAAATTATCGATCAAGGTGGCGGGAATCATCCAGAGGGTAAATAATAGGGCGATGGAATTGGGTAGTGTTACCCAAGCGTGAATGAGCGCCCCCAAGACAATCAAACTGGGGCCAATTTGGAGAATGCCCAAAATTAGGGTGAGGAGAGTTAATAAACCGGCCGCAGGTGTTCCCACCGCTACTAAACCGATGCCGATCAAAAGACTCTGGATAATGGCAACGCCAATAATACCGCGGCTAACATTGCGGACGGTGGAGGCGGTAAGACTGGCCAGCGCGATTCCTCGACCTGGGGCGATCTTTTCCGCTAACCGGTTCATCAGGTGAGTCAGATTTTTAGCCGAGAGGGTCAGTGCCGCCGCAATCAGAATCGAGACGATAAATTTCAGCACCGTCAGACCAGTACTGGTGGCCAGAGAAAGGGAGATTTTCCCCAGTTCTTTTAATTGCGGCTCGAAGCGTTGAAGAAATTGACCCGTGTTATCCGATGCCTGCTGCCAGAGACTGGCAATCCTTTCGCCGATCAGCGGCCAGGTGGCCACATCGGTGGGGGGAGGGGGAATCAGCGCCGCACCAGTATCGATATATTCGGCGAGCGTTCGCAGATTACCCGCCAGAACCGCTGCAATGGCACTCACCGGACCGATAATAATCCCTAGAGAAAGTAGGGTGAGCAGAACTGTGGCCAGTTTAGCCCGGCCAGCGAGTAACTTTTTTAACCAGAGAAAGAGCGGATACCAAGCGATCGCTAGAATTGCTCCCCAGAGGATCATGGTTAGGAAGGGACGCAGCAGGGTGAACCCAGCAAATAACAACAGGCCGAGAAAAAACAGCCGGATGACGAGATCGATAATTTTAGCGTCATTTTTCATCAATAGCGATCGCCTTTTGGCTAGATGAGGACATTTCTGCAATTATGGCAGTTTTTCGTTATCGGTAGTGATTTGCTAGTAGTGGTGATCCGTCTTGCTTATCTCGTGGGGATTGTGTAAAGTGTTTCCTAATCAAAATAATTGCCCAATAAATCTTTAAAACTGATTCTTTTAGGGTAAATCTCCTGACAAATATTTTTTGGGTCGGTGCAATGCTTGTTTTAAATAGTCTTGAGCGAGTAAAATCGACTAATTTAATCTGTTAACAAGGATGCCGGCAAATTTATTAGAAGTGCGGGGGGCAACCCGTCGATTTGGGGGATTAGTCGCTGTCGATGGGGTTTCCTTTCAGGTACAAAAAAACGAGATTTTTGGCTTAATTGGACCCAATGGGGCGGGAAAAACGACTTTATTTAATCTGATCACCGGTTTAATTCCCCTATCGAGTGGTGATTTAATTTATCAAGGGTACAGTCTGGCGAATTATCGTCCTCACCAGATCGCTCAGGCAGGAATTGCCCGTACTTTCCAGAATTTGCGCTTATTTGGTGAATTATCGGCTTTAGAAAATGTGGCGATCGCTGGTAACATTCACAATAGCTCCAATCTCTGGACGGGAATTTTGGGTTTACCAGTTTCGAGAAGGGAGGAGGAAAAAACCTATAAAAGAGCAGAGGAATTATTAGATTTAGTCGGATTAACCGACCAAAGCAATCGGAAAGCCTGTAATTTAGCCTATGGTGATCAAAGACGCTTGGAAATTGCCCGCGCTTTAGCTTTGCAACCCCAGTTATTACTCCTCGATGAACCGGCAGCCGGGATGAATCCCAGCGAAAAGGGGTCATTAAGTCAGCTAATTCGACAAATTCGTGATAATTTAGCTTTAACTGTCCTGTTAATCGAACATCATGTGCCTTTAGTGATGGGATTATGCGATCGCATGGCCGTGTTAGATTTCGGTAAGTTAATCGCTTTGGGAGAGCCGGCCACAGTCAGGAGCAATCCTGCGGTGATTGAAGCTTATTTAGGGGATGAATAAGGATTTTAGATATAGCAGCTATCTTCATGGTGAGGTACGAAGTTTTCGTTTTGGGGAGCCGGTCGTCAGTTATCCCTTATCAGCCTTTTTCTCCCTTCTCCCCACTCTCCTACTGCACTAAAGCGACGGAGAATGTCATACCTGAGCTTATTTTTTTAGACAAATTACTGCATTTTTAACATCCATTCTACCGCACGTTCATACAGTTCCAAATTACCAGTTTTTATCAAAGCATTAGCGGCTTTTTGCAAATAGTTAAGGCTCGCTACTCGGCTACTAGGATTTTTATCATCGTAGGTAGCAAGAGCCTAATTAGGGTCTGCTGAATAAATCTAAAAACCTTGTTGGGTAAGACTTTTAGACTTTTTGTCAATCAAAAAGTACCAGGCATGGGAGTGATCAGGGGGAAAATTCCGGGACTTTTTCC
>VYLI01000053.1_pt1 | contig 16724 bp, 17 predicted proteins | sample 5109511 | NCBI WGS metagenome assembly VYLI01 (sample SAMN12291808, study PRJNA351875) | freshwater metagenome | isolation source: freshwater lake | place: USA: Michigan, MSU1 Lake | collected 2011-08-19
GCTCAACCGTCTCGCCGAGGGCGTCGACTTCGACGCGGCCGTGGCCGAGGCCCAGGGTCTCGGCCTGGCTGAGGCCGATCCGTCAGCCGACCTGTCAGGACGCGACGCCGCCGCCAAACTGGCGATCCTGGCCGCCGAAGCCTTCGGGCCGCAGGGACCCCGCCCGTCGGTCGTCCAGGCCCTGACAGCCGCCGTCACGGGTGGCGGACGCCGACGCCAGCTGGCCCGCGCGGCCCCCGACGTGGCGACCGTGCGTCTGGTCGAGGTCGACCACGATCCCCTGTTTGCCGACCTGCCCGGAGCGGGCAACGCCCTGCGCGTCGTGTGCGCCGACGGACGCACCTTCACCTGTAGTGGACCGGGCGCGGGCCGCGAGCCGACGACTGACAGCGTGATGGGCGATCTGGAGGTTCTCGTCGCTGAATGGGCGGGCGCCCTGCGCTGAATCGGACGGCCGTCGATCTTTCCTTCCCCCCGGCACGGTTCTGGGCTTCCCTGCGGCCTCCCGGAGGTGCCCATGACCGACCAGATGCCAAACGCCGTGCGGGCCGAGATGGACGCGGGCGCAGCCGGACTCGCGCCGCTCCGGCTGGCCGTGGGTCTGATCCAGGGCGCAGCTCTGTATGGCCTCTATCGCGCCGAGGCCGACACGGTCTGGCCCGCCACCGAGCCTCGGCTGTTTGGCCCTCTCCTGCTCGTGGCTCTGTTTCTGCCGGTGGTGGTGCTGGGCGGGCTGGGGCGGCTTCGGACGCCGACCCTGCTGATCTGGACGGTCGTGGCCGGCACAGCCCTGGCCCTGCTGGGCTGGCACGACGTCGCGCGGCAGGCGGCCGAGCGGCTGAACGAACCCTTCCTGTCGCCGCCGACCCTGGCCTTTCTGGCGGTCGCCCTGTTCATCGCCCACCATCTGCTGGTGCCGGCGGATCAGGAGCAGCGGCCGATCGCCGCCTTCGCCCGCTATTTCGACGTCGCCTGGAAGGCCGGGGTGCAACTGGCCCTGTCGATCGGCTTCACCGGCGCCCTGTGGCTTCTCCTGTTCCTCGGAGCGGGCCTGTTCGGCCTGATCGGCATCCGGGCCTTCGGGGACCTGTTGAGCGAGGAATGGTTCGCCATCCCGGTGACCACCCTGACGTTCGCCCTGGCTGTGCATCTGACCGATGTGCGCGACGGCCTGATCCGCGGAGTTCGGTCGGTGGCGTTGATGCTGCTGTCCTGGCTGCTGCCCGTGATCGCGGGCTTGACGGGGGCCTTCCTGCTGGCCCTGCCGTTCACCGGGCTGGAGGGACTGTGGAACCAGGGATCGGCCACGGCCCTGATGCTGGTCGCCGCGGCCGCCCTGATCGTGCTGATCAACGCCGCCTATCAGGACGGAACGCCCGAGACCCGGCCGCCGGCCGTCCTGCGCTGGGCGGCCATGGCGGGCGGGGTGCTGCTGGTTCCCCTGATAGGGGTGGCGGCCTGGGGGCTGGCCTTGCGCGTCGGCCAGCACGGGCTGACACCGGACCGGATCACGGCGGCGGCCTGCGTCCTGGTCGGGGCGGTCCATGCCGCGGGCTATGCCTGGGCGGCGGCGGCGTCCTTGCGCGGCGGCGCCTGGATGAAGCCGCTGGAGCGGACCAATCTGCTGGGCGCCGTGACCGCCGCCGGACTGATCGTCGCCCTGTTCAGCCCGGTGCTGGATCCGGCGCGGCTGTCGGTCATGGACCAGACGGCACGGCTGGCGCGCGGCGACGTGAAGCCCGCGGACTTCGACTTCGCCTTCCTGCGCTTCGAGAGCGGCCGGGTCGGCGAGGCGGCGCTGGCAGGACTGGCCGCATCCCGCGATGCGGAGACGGCCCGGCTGGCGAAGGCGGCGCAGGTGGCAGAGGATCAAGGGGTGCTGCGGGGCGAGAGCGAGACGCCGCCCCGCCGTCCGGACATCGCCGCCTGGCCGCGCGATGCGACCCTGCCTGAAGGGTTCCTGGACGAGGTCCGCGTCGGAGATCCGCGCTGGAACTGCGAGCGCAACGACTGTCTGGCCGAGGCGCGCGATCTGGACGGAGACGGCACCCCCGAAGTGCTGCTGGCGACGCCCTACAATCTTTCGCTTTTCGCGCGCGATCCCGACGGCGTGTGGGCGCACGAGGGTGACTGGCCGTTCGCCATCTGCCGACCGCGCGACAATCGTCCGGACCCGCGTCAGCTGATGCGGTCAGGCCAGCTGGAGGCCCGCGACGCGCGCTGGCCGGACCTGATGGCGGGTGGTCTGCGGCTGAGCCTGAATTCCGGCCCCTGCGGCAAGGGTGAACCCGTGGCCGCGGCCGGCGGAACCCCGACCGTCGAGGTCGAAGTCATTGAACCGCCAGCCACCAACACCAAGGCCCGTTAACCGCCCGCACACCACGCGCGCTGACCCGATCTTCACCGCGGCGGGGCTAGAACCGTCCCGAAATGGGTCGGTCCAGCCTGGGCCGACGGCGACGGTTGCGGGGCGAGGAATGGCCAAGACGGTTCTGGTGGTGGACGACGATCCCACCCAGCGGCGCCTGATCCAGGCGGTGTTGGAGCGCGAGGGGCTGACGGTCGCCCAAGCCGAGACCGGCGGTCAGGCGATCGACCGCATGACGGCGGGCGGCGGGGCGGACCTGATCCTGCTGGACATGGTCATGCCGGGGATGACCGGGCTGGAGTGCCTGACCGAGCTGCGCGCCGCGGGCGTCGCCGCGCCGGTCATCGTGCTGACGGCCAACGGCGGCATCGAGACCGTGGTCAAGGCCATGCAGGCCGGGGCCCAGGACTTCTTCGTCAAGCCGGTCAGCCCTGAGCGCCTGATGGTGGGCGTGCGCAACGCCCTGCAGATGACCCAGCTGACGGCCGAGGTCGGACGGCTCAAGAAACAGGCCGCCAACCGCACCACCTTCGACGATCTGGTGGGCCAGAGCCCCGCCATGCGTCAGGTCAAGGCCATGGGGTCTCGCGCGGCGAAGTCCGGCATCCCCGTGCTGATCACCGGCGAGAGCGGCGTCGGCAAGGAGGTCATCGCCCGCGCCCTGCACGGCACCAGCGACCGCGGGGGCAAGCCCTTCGTGGCCGTCAACTGTGGGGCCATCCCGGCCAATCTGGTCGAGTCGATCCTGTTCGGCCACGAGAAGGGCAGTTTCACCGGAGCCAGCGACAAGCATCTGGGCAAGTTCAAGGAGGCCGACGGCGGCACCCTGTTCCTCGATGAGATCGGCGAGCTGCCGCTGGACATGCAGGTCAAGCTGCTGCGCGCCCTGCAGGAGGGCGAGATCGACCCGGTCGGTGCCAAACGGCCGGTCAAGATCGACGTACGCATCGTCTCGGCCACCAATCGCGATCTCTCCGCCCAGGTAGCCGAGGGACGGTTCCGCGAGGACCTGTTCTATCGCCTGAACGTCTTCCCGATCGAGGCCCCCGCACTGCGCGACCGGCGTGAGGACGTGGCCCCGCTGGTGGATCATTTTGTGGGTCGATTCAACATTGAGGAAGGCAAGCGGGTCATGGGCTGCGCGCCCGAGACCCTGGCCCTGCTGACCGCCTTCGACTGGCCCGGCAATGTCCGTCAGCTGGAGAATGCGGTCTATCGCGCCATCATCCTCGCCGACGCCCCGTATCTGCAGCCCCACGACTTCCCCGCCATCTCCGGCGTCGTCCTGCCGATGCCGGAGCCGGCCACGCCGGTCCCGGCGGGCGTCGCCGCGACCATCGCCCTGCCCGACCTGCCCGAGGCGCCCATCCGCATCCTGGACGAGCGCGGCCACCTGCGGACGTTGGAAGAGATCGAGCGCGACCTGATCCAGCACGCCATCGAGGTCTATGCCGGCCACATGTCCGAGATCGCCCGTCGCCTGGGGATCGGCCGCTCGACCCTTTACCGCAAGGTCCGCGAACAGGGGCTGGAGGAGCAGATCCGGGAGGCGGGGTGAGGGCTGGGGCAGTCCCGCCCCGCCATGGTCAGGGAAACTCAGGGGCGCTTCTTCTCCCCCTTCGCCTTCTTCGCGATCTCCTTCAGCTTCCGGCCCTGCATGGCTGACAGCGCCTGACCGGGCGCGCCCTTCTCCGGGTCGGCGAAGGCGCGGCCGTGGGCCTTTACGCGCTCCGATACGGACTGGATGAACTCGCCCTCCCATTCGGAGAGCTGCACGCCGGCCTTGTCGGCGGCGCGTTTGGCGCGTTTCAGGGCATTGAGGGCGGCGCGTTTGGCCGCCTCGCGCTGGGCCTCGAACGGCGAGGGCGGGGTCTTCTTGGCGGACGCGGACGGCGGCTTGCGGGACAGGCCGCCCGAGCGCTTGAGCTCGCCCGTCCGCTTCAGGTCAGATCTCGCCGAGGGCGGAGAGATAGAGGTCCAGAATGGCCTCCTCCTCCTGACGCTTCGCCTTGTCCTGCTTGCGGATGCGCAGGACCTTGCGCAGGGTCTTGACGTCGTAGCCCTCACCCTTGGCCTCGGCGAAGACCTCCTTGAGGTCGCCCATGATGGCCTGCTTGTCTTCCTCGAGCCGCTCCAACCGCTCCACGAGGGTGCGCAGCCGCCCCTGGGCGGCGGACGTCAGGACGTCGGGCGAGGCGTCGAAGGCGGCGTCGTCAGGCATGGGCTTCCTTGGGCGCTATCGCTCGCGGCGCGGCCGCTCGCTGCTTGAGCGCGGTTGAGTGTCGATGACGCAGGCATAGGCCCGCTTGAGGGCGGCCTCAACGCCGGACAAGCGAAAGGCCGCGGACGGCAGCCCGCGGCCTGTGGATCGTTGCGAGCGCCCGCGAGGCGGGCGCGGGCCTCAGCCCTGCTTGGCCTTGAAGCGCGGGTTGGTCTTGTTGATCACGAAGACCACGCCCTTGCGGCGCACGACCTTGCAGTCGCGGTGACGGGTCTTGAGCGACTTCAGGGAGCTGCGGACCTTCATGGTCTTCGGGCCTCGGAAAAGCGAAAATGAAACGGCCGCGAACCTGGGGCACGCGGCGGAACGGGGCGTATAGAGGCGGCGCGCGGAAGCGTCAACCGCGCAGGACGTCTGGAGGCCTGGCCTCCGAGTTGAACGGAGGGTCTTCGGGCTTGCACGCCCGACGCGTCGCCCCTCCGCCACCAGGCCGTTTCAGAGGACCATCCGCGATAGGCCCGGTCCGGACCGACCTCCAAAGAAAATGAGGGTTAACGACGGCAAATGGGGAGCAGATGGTCGCGCTTTCGCGTGCGGAGTGCGTGAAGCACTGGCCGTTGCGCCGACGTCACGGTCGCCACGCTTTGGCCCCGTTCATGCAACGCAATCTTCGCCGGAACCGCTTAGCCTTGTCCCATGATCGTGAATCCGTTGAACATGACCGCCATGCGTCTGTCGTCCAAACTCCTGCTGGTGCTGACCGTCACGGCCTGCGCGCCCATGGTCGAGACGCCGCCCATGCCGGTCAGCCTGCCGCCTTCCCCGGCCGGCCAGGAGACGGAACGGCCGCGCCCGGCCGAACCGCGGCAACAGACCCCGGCGCCGACCGACCCCGTGGTGGATCAGGCTGGCTTCGACGGCTGGAAGGCGGGCTTCCTGAACCGGCATGGCGGGGCCCGCCGGGCGGAGTACGCCCGTGAGCTTGAGGGGCTCAGCCCTGATCCGACGGTCGTCCGCCTCGACGGCAACCAGCCCGAGTTCAGCCGCCCGGCCGGTGCCTATGTGCAGAATGCCGTCACCCCCGCCCGTATCGCCCAGGCCAGGGACCGCGCCGACCGGGTGCCGTGGGAGGTGGTGCAGCGTTATGGCGTCCCGACCGAAATCCTGCTGGCGATCTGGGCCCAGGAGAGCGCCTTCGGGGCCGTCCAGGGCGACATGGACGTGATCCGCTCGCTGGCCACCCTGGCCTATGACGGACGTCGTCGGGACTGGGCCGAGCAACAGCTCAAACATGCTCTGGACATCGTCGTGGACGGCCGTCGGTCCCGCGCCGGCCTGAAGGGCAGCTGGGCCGGGGCCATGGGCCAGACCCAGTTCATGCCCGACAACTATCTGCGGCTCGGTGTCGACCAGACCGGCGACGGCCTCGTCGACATCTGGGGCTCGGACGCCGACGCCCTGGCCTCGGCCGCCAACCTGCTGGCCCAGGCCGGCTGGAAGCGCGGGCAGACGTGGGGATACGAAGTCATCCTGCCTCCCGGTTTTGACTACGCCCAGGCCGAGAGCGACCGTCGGCCGTGGAGCTTCTGGGCGGCGCGGGGCGTGCGATTGGCCCAGGGCGGCGCGCCGAACGACCTGGAGGCGTCAGAGGAGGCGGCGATCCTGCTGCCCCAGGGCGCGCGAGGCCCGGCCTTCCTGGCCCTGCCCAACCACTATGTGATCCGGCGCTACAACAACTCGGTCGCCTATGCCCTCGCCATCGGCCTGACGGCGGACGGGGTGGCGGGCAAGCCTGGCCTGGTCACGGCCTGGCCGAACGAGGCCCCGCTGTCGCGCGACCAGAGGATCGGCGCCCAGCGGGCCCTGACCCTGCTGGGGTATGACACCCAGGGCATCGACGGCGTGGTCGGGGCCAACACCCGCGCGGCCCTGCGCCGCTGGCAGGCCGCCACCGGCCGCCTGGCTGACGGTCATCTGACCGCCGCCCTCGCCGATGAACTGATCGCCCTGACCCAGGGACGCTGAGGCCTCAGTCGCGCGGGACCGGTTTCGAGACGGCCCGGGTCGCCGTCCAGACGGCGATGCCGGCGCTGACGGCGAGGTTCAGCGACCGCGCGCCCGGCTGGATGGGAATCACCACCCGTGCGTCCGCGGCTGCATGGACGAAGTCGGGAGCCCCGGACGGCTCGCTGCCGAACAGCAACACGTCGGCGTCATGGAAGGCGAAATCCTGCAACGCCGTGGCACCGCGCGTGGTGAACAGCACCAGTCGTCCGGGCCCCCGCGCGGCCTGAAACGCCGTCCAGTCGGCATGTGCGGTCATGTGCCCCAGCGGGCCATAGTCCAGCGCCGCCCGCTTCATCGCCCGGTCATCCAGGGCGAAGCCGGTAGGCCCGATCAGGTGCAGTTCCACGCCGAAACAGGCCGACAGCCGGATGCAGGCGCCGACGTTCTGGGGGATGGCCGGTTGAAAAAGGGCGAGACGCATTCTAAGGCCACCCTACGCGCGGGCAGAGGGCCTGTCGTGACCGTTCGCGCGTCTGCGCCGTCGCCTCCCCGTCGAGGCTTGCGGCGACGGGACGCACGAGCCGTCGCGGCGGTTTCCCTGCATATCCGCTAAGTGATCCTGCCGCCGACGCCCCGCCTCCCGCGCTGGCGCCTTGGCGGTCCGACAGAGGTGAGACGTGACCGAGACGGTCGATCATTCCCCCGACGGCGAAGCCACCCGCCGCGACTTCATCCACATCGCCGCCGGCGCCGCCGCCGTGGGCGCGGGCGTCATGGCCGCCTGGCCATTGATCAACCAGATGAACCCGGCCGCCGACACCCTGGCGCTGTCCGTCATCGAGTTCGACGTGTCCAAGGTCGCCGAGGGCATGCAGGTCGTCATCAAATGGCAGGGCAAGCCGGTGTTCGTGCGTCACCGCAGCGCCGCCCAGGTCGAAGAGGCCCGCGCCACGCCCCTGTCCGACCTCAAGGACCCGGTGGCCGACGCCGACCGCGTCAAGGCCGGCAAGGAGGCCTATCTGGTCGTGATCGCCTCCTGCACCCACCTGGGCTGCATCCCGACCTTCAACGCCGGCGACTACGGCGGCTGGTTCTGCCCCTGCCACGGCTCGCACTACGACACCTCGGGCCGCATCCGCAAAGGCCCGGCGCCGACCAACCTGGTGGTCCCGACCTATGAATACGTCGGCGACACCGTCGTGAAGATCGGCTGAGGCGGAAAGCACAGATGAGCGAACACGAATCCACCTACGTCCCCAAGTCCGGCTTCGAGAAGTGGCTGGACACGCGGCTGCCGATCATCCGCTTCGGCGCCGACTACATGACGCTGCCGACGCCGCGGAACCTGAACTACTGGTGGACCTTCGGGGCCATCCTGATGGTCTGCCTGATGATCCAGATCGTCACCGGCATCGTTCTGGCCATGCACTATCAGCCGAACACGGCCGATGCCTTCGCCTCGGTGGAGCGCATCATGCGCGACGTCCCGGGCGGGTGGTTGATCCGCTACGTCCACGCCAACGGGGCCTCGATGTTCTTCATCGCGGTCTACATCCACATGCTGCGCGGCCTCTACTATGGCTCATACAAGGCACCGCGCGAGATCATCTGGATCCTCGGCGGCCTGATCTTCTTCCTGATGATCGCCACCGCCTTCCTCGGCTACGTCCTGCCGTGGGGCCAGATGTCCTACTGGGGCGCCGAGGTCATCACCAACCTGATCGGGGCCATCCCGGTGGTCGGTGAGCCCGTGCTGATCTGGCTGCGCGGCGGACCGGCGATCGACAACGCCACGCTGAACCGCTTCTTCTCGCTGCACTATCTCCTGCCGTTCGTGATCCTCGGCGTGGTGGTGCTGCACCTGTGGGCCCTGCACACGGCCGGCCAGAATAATCCGGTCGGCATCCTGATCCCGAAGGACCGCGTGGCCAAGGACACCCTGCCCTTCCACCCCTATTTCACGGTCAAGGACGGCGTCGTCATCATCCTGTTCATGATGCTGTTCGCCACCTTCGTCTTCTTCATGCCGACGGCCCTGGGCCACGCCGACAACTACATCCCGGCCAATCCGCTGGTCACGCCGCCGCACATCGTGCCCGAGTGGTACATGCTGCCCTTCTACGCCATCCTACGGGCCGTGCCGGACAAGTTCGGCGGCGTGGTGGCCATGTTTGCGGCGATCGGCATCCTGTTTGTCCTGCCGTGGCTGGACACGTCCAAGATCCGGTCGATGCGCTATCGCCCGACGATGAAGATCTTCTTCGCCATCTTCGTCCTCAACGGCCTGCTGCTGGGCTGGTGCGGTGCCCAACTGCCGGACGCCCCGGTCATCGGCGAGTTCAAGACCTTCATGCTGATCGACGGCGACCTGAACTCCTACCTCTGGCTGACCCGCTTCGCGACGCTCTACTACTTCGCCTTCTTCCTCGCGATCATGCCGTGGGTCGGATTGCGGGAGACGCCCCTGCCCATGCCGACTTCGGTCTCCGAACCGGTGCTGTCGGGCGGTGCCATGCCCTCGGCCGCCCCGGCCCAGGCCGAGAAGAAGGGCTGACCCCGATGGAACGACCCATGCGCCTTCTCAAGTCCGCCTGCGCCCTGATCCTGGCGGCGCTGGCCCTGTCCTCGACCCCGGCCATGGCCGCGGGCGGTGAGGCCAAACACCCCCGCCGGGCCGGCTTCTCGTTCGAGGGGCCGTTCGGCACCTTCGATCAGGCCCAGCTGCAGCGGGGCTACAAGGTCTATCGCGAGGTCTGCTCGTCCTGCCACGGCATGGACCTTCTGTCCTTCCGCACCCTCGGCGAACGCGGCGGCCCCTTCTGGGATCCCAAGGCGCCCAGCCCGGCCGAGAACCGCTACGTCCGCGCCCTGGCCGCCGAAGTCCAGGTGGCGGACATCGACACCGAGACGGGCGAGCCGATCATGCGCCCGGCGATCGCGGCCGACCGCTTCCCCAACCCCTTCCCGAACCCGACGGCCGCCACGGCGGCCAACGGCGGTGCCTATCCGCCCGACCTGTCGGTCATGGCCAAGGCCCGTCACGATGGCGCCAACTACATCTACTCGCTGCTCAGCGGCTATGTAGAGCCGCCGGTCGGTCTGACGATCGCTCCGGGTCAGTACTACAACCCCTATATGGCCGGGGATCTGACGCCGTTCTGGACGGGCGACCCGGAGAAGGTCCCCCCGGGCGGCTTCATCGCCATGCCGCAGCCGATCATGGACGATCAGGTCATCTATGATGACGGCACGCCCCAGACGGTCGAGAACTACTCCAAGGACGTGGCGGCCTTCATCGCCTGGGCGTCGGATCCCCGCGCCTCGGAGCGCAAGCAGGCCGGCATCGGCGTGCTGATCTTCCTCGCCCTGTTCCTTGGCCTGACCTACGCCAGCTACCGCCGCATCTGGAAGGGCGTGGCGCACTGACGCCCCGTCCGGCCTGACAGCTGACCGGATCACCCGCCGCGGCCTCGGCCCGGCGGGTTTTTCGTGTCCAGCCTCCTGCGCTCTCAGGGTGTGGGCCGTCGCGATCTCGACTCCCCCTGCCCCGCCCCCTAACGTCCGGCCAGCTTCGCCTGTCCCAGAGGGTCGTCCATGCGTTTGAAGTCCGTGTTCGCCGCCGCCTGCGCCGTCGTCCTGTCCGCCTGTGCCTCGATGCCGTCGGATCCCGTGGCAGGACCTGCCTTCGACGCCCAGCGGCTCTCGGACCATGTGAAGGCCCTCTCGGATGACAGCTTCGAAGGGCGCGGAATCGCCACGCCCGCCGAGGCCAAGGTCATCGACTATCTGTCGCGCGAGTTCGCGGCGGCGGGCTTTCAGCCGGGGGGCGAGCGCGGCGGCTGGACCCAGGCGGTGACCCTGAACCGGTTCACCGTTTCCAACGCCCGGGCCGAGTTCCGGCACGGCGACGCGGTGATCCCCGTTACCCAGGGCGAGGAGATCGTCATCTCCACCCGCCTGCCGGCCGAGCACCAGCACCTGATGGACCTGCCCCTGGTCTTCGTCGGCTACGGCACGACCGCCCCGGAGCGCCAGTGGGACGACTTCAAGGACGTGGATGTACGCGGCAAGGTGATCGTCGTCCTGGTCAATGACGCCGACTATGAGCAGCCGGAGCTGAACACCTTCAACGGCCGCGCCATGACCTACTATGGCCGCTGGACCTACAAGTATGACGAGGCTGCCCGCCGCGGGGCCGCCGGCGTGCTGGTCGTGCATGAGACCGCGCCGGCCTCCTACGGCTGGACCACCGTCAAGAACAGCTGGACGACGCCCCAGTTCGACATCGTGCGCCAGAATGCGGCGGCCGAGCGCGTGCCTCTCGAGGGCTGGATCCAGCGCGACCTGGCCGTCGACCTGTTCCGCCGCGCCGGTCTGGATTTCGAGCAGCAGAAGGTCGCCGCGCGCAGCCGTGACTTCCGCCCCGTCGACCTGACGGGGGTGGAGATCGACGCCATGTTCGAAGTGGCCAGCTCCACCATCACGACCCACAACATCGTCGCGCGCCTGCCCGGCACGACCCATCCGGACGAGACGATCCTGTACACCGGTCACTGGGACCACATCGGCATGGGCGAGCCCGACGCCGAGGGCGACCGGATCTTCAACGGGGCCGTGGACAATGCCTCGGGCATCGCGGGCCTGATCGAGTTGGCCCGGGTGTGGGGCGGTGCCCCCCCGCCGCAGCGGTCGATCGTCATGATCGCCTTTACGGCGGAGGAAAGCGGCCTGCTGGGCTCGGAATACTATGCCGCCAACCCGCTGTATCCGCTGGAGACGACGGTCGCCGGCTTCAACCTCGACGCCATGAACGTCTATGGCCGGCTGTCGGGCCTGGGCGTCACCGGCCATGGCCAGTCGGCCGATATGGACGCGCGGCTGGAAGCCGCCGCCGCCACCCAGGGTCGGACCATCGTGCCCGACACCGCCAACGCCGCCGGCACCTATTTCCGCTCCGACCACTCCCCCCTCGCCAAGCGCGGCGTGCCCATGGCCTACCCCAAGGGCGCCGGGACCTTCCTCGACGAACCTCTGGCCGAGCGCGAGGCGGCGCGCAGCGAGTATGGCGCGCGCCGCTATCACCAGGCCCAGGATGAATGGCTGCCGGTCATGGACTTCCGCGGCACGGTCCAGGATCTGGAGGCCGTCTACGCCGTCGGACGCGACCTCGCCTTCACGCGCGACTGGCCGCAGTGGTCGCCGACGTCGGAGTTCGGCCCCGTGCGGGCCCGGAGCGAAACGGCCCGCCGCTAGACGGGATCAGTCGTTGGTGGCGAGGCCTGGACGATCGCCCCGCTTGTCGCGGGCCACCGCCTCGACCGCCCGCATGACCCGCAGGACGTTCTCGCCCAGCAGCTTGCGTACGTCAGCGTCGGTCCAGCCGCGGCGATACAGTTCGGCGATCAGGGCGGGATAGGTCTCGACCCCGCCCAGGCCGTCGGGCAGGGCGGAGACGCCGTCGAAGTCGCCGCCCAGGCCGACATGGTCGATGCCCGCAATGCGGCGCACATGGTCGATGTGGTCGGCGACGTCGGCGATGTCGGCGCGCGGCGGCGGATTGGCGGCGACCCAGGCGGCGACGCCCTCTGTCACCGCCGACGGGCTGCCGGGGTTCAGGGATTTCAGCCGGGCCTCCTCGGCCGAGCGGGCGGAGCCCCAGGCGCGGACGTCCTCGGCCACGAAGCCGGGCACGAAGGTGATCATCACCACCCCGCCGTCCTCTGGAAGCAGGCGCAGCACACTGTCGGGGACATTGCGCGGATGGCCGGTCACCCCGCGCGCGGAGGAGTGGGAGAAGATCACCGGCGCCTCGGACACGCGCAGGGCGTCCAGCATCGTCTCCTCCGAGACGTGACTCAGGTCGACCATGATGCCGAGGCGGTTCATCTCGCGCACGACCGCTTCGCCGAACGGGCTCAGGCCGCCCCACTTCGGCGCATCCGTGGCCGAATCGGCCCAGGTCGTGGTCGTGGAGTGGGTCAGGGTCATGTAGCGCACGCCCATGGCGTGGAAGACGCGCAGCAGGCCCAGCGAATCATTGATCGAATAGCCGCCCTCTATGCCGACCAGGCTGGCGATCTTTCCGCCCCGATGAATCCGCACCACATCGTCGGCCGTGACGGCCAGTTCGAAGGCGTCGGGATGGGCGGCGACCAGGCGGCGGACCACGTCGATCTGCTCGAAGGTCGCCTGGGCCGCCTCCACCGGCGGCAGGGACGCCGGCACATAGACCGACCAGAACTGGCCCCCCACCCCGCCGGCGCGCAGGCGCGGGATGTCGGTGTGCAGGTCGGTGGTGGCGTCCAGGTTGACGGTCAGGTCGACCGCCTGGGGGTCCGAGCCGTGCTCCTGACGCAAGGCCCAGGGCAGGTCATTGTGGCCGTCGATCAGGGGCGTGCGCTGCATCACCCGGCGCGCGCGCTCCTGAAGCTCGGCGTCGGTGGGGTCCTGGGCCAGGGCGGGCGACGAGAGGGCGGCCGCCAGAACGGCGGTCGAGACGAGGATGCGGATCATGCGGCGACCTCCCGGACAAGGCCTGACAGTGGCAGAGCAGAATGCGGGGTCAATGGCCTCCGCCCCTCTGGCGACGCTTCACGTGTCGTGCTTAGGCTTGCCCATGCTTGACGAAAAGAAGACGCGCGCGCGGGCCTGGTTCGAGGAACTGCGCGACCGCATCCATGCCGGGTTCGAGGCACTGGAGGACGAGGCCCCCGGGGATCTGTTCCCCGGCGAGCCGGCCCGTTTCGTGCGCACCGCCTGGGACCGCCCCGAGGGCGGCGGGGGTGTCATGGGCATGATGCATGGCCGACTGTTCGAAAAGGTCGGGGTCCACGTCTCGACCGTGCACGGAGAGTTCCCTGCCGACTATGCCAAGGGCGTGCCCGGGGCGGCCGAGGACCCGCGCTTCTTCGCCACCGGCATCAGCCTGATCTGCCACCCGGTCAGCCCGCGCGTCCCGGCGGTGCACATGAACACCCGCTTCATCGCCACGACCCAGAGCTGGTTCGGGGGCGGTGCGGACCTGACGCCGGTCCTGGACGTCGAACGCACCCAGGAGGCGCCGGACTCGATCGCCTTCCACGCGGGAATGCGCGCGCCCTGCGACGCCCACGACCCGACCTGGTATGCGAAGTACAAGGCCTGGTGCGACGAGTATTTCTTCCTGCCGCACCGCAACGAGATGCGCGGCATCGGCGGCATCTTCTACGACCACCACGACAGCGGCGACTTCGAGAAGGATTTCGCGTTCACCCGCGATGTCGGCATGGCCTTTCTCGACACCTACGCCGCCATCGTGCGTGGCCGGATGCACGAGGCCTGGACGCCCGAGGAGCGCGAGGAGCAGCTGATCCGCCGCGGCCGCTATGTGGAGTTCAACCTGCTCTACGACCGCGGCACCATGTTCGGCCTGAAGACCGGCGGCAACGTCGAGTCGATCCTCAGTTCCATGCCGCCGGTGGTGAAGTGGCCGTAAGCCATTAGCTCCAGGTGTCGTAGCGCACGCGGATGCAGTCCCGGCCCTGACAATAGAACCACTGGCCGTCGAAGGCGACGTAGCTGGAGTTGCTGCCGACGCTCTGGGCGCGGCTCGGCGCGGCATTGAAGGCAAGGCCTATCAGCACGCCGACGGCGATCAACAGAGCGGCCAGCGCCAGGTCGCGGGCCTTGATCTGGATGGTCATGGGGTCCTCCTCCGATTGAGGCGCACAGCCTGCCATGGCCACGACCCGATAACAGCTGACGGGATCAGACGATCCCCAGGAACCGCCGCAGCCAGCTCCCTACCAACGCCCGGTCGTTTGGCCCCTGCAGCGTCTCCAGCGCCCGGTCTACCAGCGTCGGGTCGATCCGGCCGCGCCGGCCGTCGGCCAGGGCCGCGGCATAGGCGGGCGTGAACTCGGGGTGGACCTGCAGGCTGATGGCGTCGTCGCCCCACGCGAGGCCGCCGAACGGGGTGAAGGCGCTGGACAGGATGACCCGCGCGTCCGGCGGCGGCACGACCACCTGATCCTGATGCGAGGCGGCAATGGCCACGACCTCGGCCGGCGGGTCCATCCACGGCTCGACCGACCGGACGTCATAGCGGTGCAGGCCCACGCCCCAGCCCCGTTCCGACTTCTCGACCCGCCCCCCCAGGGCCTGGGCCATGGCCTGATGGCCGAAGCAGACGCCGACCAGCCGGGTCTGGCCGCGGGCTTCGCGGATCCAGTCGAACAGGGGCCCCAGCCAGGGGTGATCCTCATAGACCCCGGCCGACGACCCGGTGATCACTGCCCCGTCGAAGCCCTCGGGGTCGGGAAGCTCACCGGCCTGGACGTCGAAGATGGTCAGCCGTTCGAAACCCAGCACGTCGCCGAACATGGCGGGATAGTCGCCGTGATCCTCGACCAGGGCGGGCGGCGGCGATCCGGTCTTCAACAGGGCGATGCGGCTCATGGCGGCGAACATAGGACGCCGACGGGTGTTCACGCTACAAGCCGCCCATGAGCGAACGCGATGCGGTGGTCCTGATCAACGTCTTCAAATGCGCCCCCGAGCGCCAGGACGAGTTGATGGAATTGCTCGCCGACCTGGCGAGGGCCCAGCGCGAGCTGGACGGATTCGTCTCGGCCTCCCTGCTGCGCGGGGTGAACGGCAAGGTGGTGGCCAATCACGCGGTCTGGCGCTCGCGCGAGGACTGGAAGGCCATGACCCGCCACCCCGCCGTCGCCGCCGCCATGGATCCGATCATGGCCATGGCCACCTTTGAGCCCAACCTCTACGAGCCGGGCGAGATCATCGAGGGTTAGGGCCTCCAGACCTCGGCCCGCGCGGCCGGCCCGCCCAGATGGGCCGCGACCCAGCCACAGATCTCGGTCGCCGCCGCGTCGGCACCGGGCGGCGGGTTCAGGATCACCATGGCACAGCCGTTCATCTTCATGGGGTCGGTCAGGGGCCGAAGCCGCGCCTCGGCCACCAGCACATCACGCGCACCGCCCGCCGCCAGCCGACGCAGGAAGCCGTCAAACGTCTCCAGGTCCTTCAGCGGCGTCCAGACGGCCACGGAGGCCCCCGCGTCCTCCCGGGCGATGGCGGCGGCGGTTTCGGCGGCGCGCAGATAGTCGTCGGGGCGCTCGAACGGCGGATCGATCAGGACCAGCGCGCCGGGTGCGGCCCTCGCAGCCTCCACCGCCTGATCATAGCCGTCCCCGCCCCGCGCCTGCGCCGCGGGGAAGGCCGCCAAGGCGTCGCGCAGCAGGTCCAGCACCGGGGGATGCATCTCGAAGCCCAGCCAGGCGTCGTCAGGGCCAAGACGGTCGATCGCCAGCCGCGGCGACCCCGGATAGAAGCGCGCGCCACCGTCGGGGTTCAGGGCCCGCACCTGGGCCGCCAACGCCTCGATCAGGGGCGGCCGCGCGTCGGCCTGCATCAGACGGGCGATCCCGGCTTCCGCCTCCTTCGACCGCGCCGCATCGCCCGAGAGGTCATAGAGACCGGCCCCGGCATGGGTGTCGATCACCGTCACCGATCCCCTGGCGCGCCGGCGGTCCAGCAGCCACAGCAGCAGGGCGTGCTTGACGACGTCGGCGAAATTCCCGGCGTGGAAGCTGTGGCGATAGTTCATACGCCGACCTCTCGCGCCAGGCCGTGCGGGTCAAGGTGGAACCCGTCGTCAGGTCTCGGCCCAGCGGCGCAGCAGGGCCCCGATCGCCTTGTCCAGCGTCAGCCGTGCCGCCGGGTCCGCGTCCATTGGCCAGGCGGCGCGCACACCCTCGAGGTCCCACAGAATTTCACGGGCCGCGGCGTCGCGGACATGGCTTTCGATCCAGCCGACGCAGGCCAGCCGCATCCCCTCCGTCACCGGCTCGACCCGGTGCGGCGCGCCGGACGGATAGAGGATCAGGTCCCCGGCCGGCAGACGCACCGACCGGTCCTCCAGCGCGTCCAGCACCGTCAGACCGCCGCCCGCATAGGTCTCGGGCGCGCTCAGAAACAGGGTGAAGCTCAGGTCCGTGCGCAGCCGCGCGCCCTCCGGCCCCATCAGGGCGACATCGACATGGTCGCCATAGCCGCCGCCCGGGCCGGTACGGCTGATCAGCAGGCGGCCGAGCTTGCGTGGCCGCGCCGCCGCCGCCACGACCGGATGGG
>VYLI01000093.1_pt1 | contig 15765 bp, 20 predicted proteins | sample 5109511 | NCBI WGS metagenome assembly VYLI01 (sample SAMN12291808, study PRJNA351875) | freshwater metagenome | isolation source: freshwater lake | place: USA: Michigan, MSU1 Lake | collected 2011-08-19
AAGATGACCCTAATTAAATAGTGCGATCGCCGTCATCTTGTTGATTAAACTTTAAAATTGCGATCGCTTTAGCTTTTGAAAGTGCGGTCTGCTTCGCAGTGCCTTCGGCAACGCTGATTTTTTAGAAAGCTTGATGGTGATATAATTTAAATAAAGACTGTGTAAAAAAGGAAAAAACAGCCGTGAGTCAAACAGAAATTACAGATTCTTTGCTAACTAGCACAGGTTTCTATAACCTCTTTCAAACCTTACCACTAGAAATCCGACAAGGCTTCCTACAACTTTTATTTCAAAATAATTCCTCTGAATTAGAAGACTTTATCCTTTATTTAGCTTGTGAAGATTCTCGAAAAGAAGGATTTTTATCTGAATTAGAGTCTCAATCTCTCTTGGAGAGTTTGCCTCAATGAAATATCAAATTGCCAAACGCTTCAAAAAAGATTTAGATAAAATTAACGACCAAAAAATTCTTGCAAAAGTTAGAAAATGTATTGAAGCAATTGGAAATTCTCAATCACTATCCGAAATCCCCGATCTTGAAGCACTAAAAGGCTTCTCAGGATATTATCGCATTAAATTTGACTACAGCTATCGTATTGGAATTTTTTGGGATGGCGAAGTTATCGAAATTCTCAAAATAGAGAGTCGAGAAGGATTTTACAAAAATTTCCCGTAGAAATTTAGACGATCGCAGTAACTTGACAATTGGCCAAAAAGCAGTTATATCGTGATCGCCGATCTTGTAGAAACCCAACATTGCCTTTATTTCTTACCTTAATTTTTTGGGTTTCACTTCGTTCAAACCGACCTACAGTGCGATTATTTGCTTTATAATTTTTGCTAATCCAGGCTCTTCGGGACTTGGTATGGTTCGATAGGGGGGCATAAATCGACTCAATCCTTATCTGGCAAGAGATTTAATTGATTAGTTCGATCCAGATCGCAAACAATTGACAAAAATTGCGGCAATGTCTGTCTCTATAAAGGTTTCATTCCTTATAACCCCGTCCATTGCATAAGACAAACCGAAGAACCCTAATCCCTTACAAAAAAATACTCCGAAATCCTCATGAAATTTATTTTAAGTCACCATGCCGAAGAAAAAATTATTCAACTCCAAATCTCTTGAAAAATATTGCAGGACATCCTCAATAATCCTGAGCAAATTTTAGAAGAAGATGGACTCAAAGTTTATCAAGGTACGTTTGTCGCTATTAACAATAAAACTTATCTTCTGAGAATTTACATTAATGACTTAGTTGAGCCTCAAAAAATTGTTACACTATATGTTACCAGTAAACTTAGAAAATATAGGCAGCTATCAAATGAAAGCTAAATATGATGCTGAAGTTGACGTTTTAACAATTACCTGGCATGACACACCCGTAGAAGAAAGTGAGGCAATCAGTCCGGGGGTTATTCTTGACTATGATCAAGCAGGTAATGTAATCGGGATTGAAATTCTTCGAGAATTTTTCTCCGAATGTGCAGGTAGCTATTTCTTCTCGATAAAGGTGATCGCTGATCCTGTAGTGCGATCGCTGATCTTGTAGGTTGGGTTGAGGTGACGAAACGCAACATTGCTTTTATTTCTTACCTTAATTTTTTGGGTTTCACTTCTACATTTTATTCCATAACAATATAACGGTGAAAACTGGAATATTGCCAATCTTTCGGAGCGTTTACTAATCCATGATGCACGGGATTATAATGGATGTATTCGAGATGATTAACAAAATCTCAATCATCTCGAACTTGATGCTCCCAAAATCGGCGTTGCCAAATAGCCTTTTCTCCTTTATGTTGTCGAGATGTTGAAATTTTACCCTGATATTGAGAATGACATTGACCGCTAAAATAACTTTTAATTAATCGCCAACGAGTTGAAAAATCTGCATCTGTTTCAGGCAATGTCCAAAGAGCATGAATGTGATCTGGTAAAATGACAATAGCATCAATCTTAAAATTCTGTGACGATTGTATGTCACAACTGTAAAAAAATAAGTGGCTCTAGGTGTTTTTGCTCTACGGTATTGCATCAAGTTAGAATAACATTTATTGGATTGGTGTTTAGGCAACTGGCGTTGGGTTTCGTGCCTCAACCCAACCTACCAAACTACCGATAGGGAAGATCTGGGGAAAAAAGTCTTTATCAAAACTAATATCAATATTCTTTAACACTCGAAAATCAGGAACTTGAACCCGTAGTAACCGCATTGTCAAAACTCCCGTAATCCTATCCTCTTGCTCATCTGCTTACCGCAGCTCACGGGGAAAAGTGAAACAATCTCTTATACTACCAGCCAAATTCCGGCAGATTTTTTCAGAAAAACCCTTGACAAATCCCCGCACTTGACAGATACTTATATGTAGAATGGGAATCCGTGCCTGCCTGCGAACCCTCTTTTTTCAGGTCAGATAAGCGTCAAGAAAATAAAAACCTGATAACCGGTCCCTAACTACCTATAAGCTTTTCATCCAATCACTAATCAACCGGTTAACCTCTGTGGGAATTTCATCGTGGGGACAATGACCAGCAGTGAGATAATATTCTGTCAGAGAAGGATAGTATTGACGGAATTTGGCCCCGCGTTCCCTAGTATTCATCCAAGGGTCCCCTTCACCCCATAACATCAACAGGGGACAACTTAACTTTTGCAGGAGAATATCCACATTTTCCCCCCGGGGAGATTTAAACACAGAAGCAAAAACTTTGGCTGCTCCCGCATCCAGGGAAGGACGACGGATATCTTCTATTAACTGCTCGGTAATGGCACTGCGATCGAGATATACTTTCTCTAGGGTTTTGCGGATAGTTTTTGGTTGACGGGTATAGAGAAATAAGAGATAACTGGCCCAGGGTTGCAGCAGCATCGATCGCAGTAATTTTTGTGCTAAATTAGGCTGACGATTGCTTTCTGTATCGCTAAAGGGACCGGCGCTATTGAGGAGAATTAATCCCCGAACATTCTCGGAATGATTAGCAGCCACACAGAGAGAAGCGTAACCCCCCAGAGAATTACCCGCTAAAACCGTCGGTTGGCCCACAACTTCCTTGATAAAATCATTTAATTGTTGCTGCCAAAGATTGCCACTATAGACAATATCCGGTTTAGCTGATCTACCAAATCCTAACAGATCGATCGCCCATACCTCCCATTCTGAGGCTAAACCTTGCACATTTTTTCGCCAATGGTCGGTGGAAGCGCCAAAACCGTGGACTAATAGTAACGGGGGTTTTCCCGCAACTCTAGCACCCGCTTGCACATAGTGTATAGAATTTCCTTGCCATTGCCAATTTTGCCTTGTCGTCAGAGCAGCTGTATTCATCTGCTGTTTTGTTAAGTAATGTGAATAATTCTTAGTCTAACCGATTGAGAAACTGGAGACAAAGCTAGAGATTTTTAGCCAAACCCCTTGACCAAAACCGCAACTTGACATATAGTTATATATATAATGGGAATCCGTGCCTGCCTGCAACCCCTTCATTTTTGGGCAAATAACCCTAAAAAACACTCTTACAAAAAAATCTTGAGCGAACCCATAACCCAGAGAATTACTCCTGAATCACTGGGACAGTTTTTTCCTAATTCCGATAATAGCTATGAAGATTTTGACGATTTTACGGGGATTAATCGACGAAAATCCCTTAAGTCAGGCGGATATAGAAGATTTACTAGAGATCGAATCCTTAAATTTTAGGGAGACTAACCCTCTCATCCTACAGGAAAGGGCGGAACTATTAACGATTCTCTGGCCGCGAGTCTGGCAAAAATGTCAGGAGTTAGGGATAAATCAGCCAAATCAGATTTTGATCAGCTGTTGGCGCTTCTGGATTCCCTGGGCGCTACAGCTACGCAACCACGCAAAACCGTTGATTCAAGGCATTTTGGCCCCCCAAGGCACGGGGAAGACCACTTTAACATCCATAATGTCGATTATTTTAGCCTATTTTGATTTAAAAGTAAATAATCTCTCTTTAGATGATATTTATAAGACCTATAATGAGCGAATAAAATTGCGTCAAAAGGATAAAAGATTGCGCTGGCGTGGTCCACCGGGTACTCATGATATAGAATTAGGAATTAAAGTTTTAGAACAGGTTTGTCAGCAGGAAAGTCCGATTTTAATCCCGCGTTTTGACAAGTCCCTGCATCGAGGACAAGGAGATAGAATTGCACCGGAACAAGTGGAACGAGTTGATATTCTTTTTTTCGAGGGTTGGTTTGTGGGCATGAATCCAATAGAGGAAACAGTCTTTGATCATGCCCCCGATCCGATTAATAGCGAAGAAGACCGACAATTCGCCAGGGATAATAATCAAAGATTGCGAGAATATCTACCCCTCTGGTCAAAAATTGATCGCTTACTGATTCTTTATCCCCTTGACTACCGTTACAGTTTACAATGGCGACAGGCAGCCGAAGCAAAAGGAGGTATGAACCCATCAGAAATCGAGGAATTTGTCAAGTATTTTTGGAAAAGTTTACATCCGCAATTATTTCTCCCACCCCTGCTCAAACAAGCGCATCTAGTGGTAGAAATTAATCGGGATCATAGTCTGGGAAAAATCAGTAATCAGTGAAAAGAAAGCTCCGAACTTGTCACTTAACACTATTGACTGAAAACTCACATCTGATAACTGATAACTGGTAACTGATAACTGATAACTGATAACTGATAAAGCTTATGATTGAAGTGGAACATCTGAGTAAAATTTATGGTTCTACCGCGGCAATCAGTGACGTGGATTTTACCGTAAAAAAAGGAGAAATACTCGGTTTTTTGGGACCAAATGGAGCGGGAAAAACCACGACTATGAGGATTTTATCCGGTTATATTCCTGCCACAACAGGAACAGCAAGGATAGCAGGATACGATGTACATCAACAATCCTTAGAAGTGCGTCGTCGCATTGGTTATCTTCCCGAAAATCCCCCCTTGTATCCAGAGATGACCGTAGAAAGTTTTCTGGATTTTGTCGCACGGATTAAAGGCATCTCATCGGGGGATAGAAAAGCGCGGGTAGATTTAGTTTTAAGCAAATGTCAGTTACTAGAAAAAAGAAAAGTTATTATCCGCAAGTTGTCCAAGGGTTATAAACAGCGTGTGGGAATTGCCCAAGCGATCATACACGATCCACCAGTAATTATTTTAGATGAACCGACAGTAGGATTGGATCCGAAACAGATTATCGAGGTGAGAAATCTGATTAAAAGTTTAGCGGGAGAACATACAATTATTCTCTCCACTCATATTTTGCCAGAAGTGAGTATTACCTGCGATCGAGCGACAATTATTAATCGGGGTCGCATCGTGGCCAATAATATTACTACCGCTACCCCTGCCAGTTCCAGTTATGAAATTGAGATCGAGGGTGATAGGGATTCCCTGCTAGAAATCCTTCAACAACTGCCGCAAGTTGAACAAGCAGCAAAAGTCGGCGATAACCTGCTCAAAATTGTTGGTCAAGTGGGAACAAACCTAGGGGCAGAACTTGCTAGAATAGTTGTCAACAATGGTTATAACCTATTAGAAATGCGTCGCACCCGTAAAACCCTAGAAGATATCTTTCTGGAAGTAATTGGCAGCGGGGAAAGTAACCACCAGGAGGAGAGGCATGATCAATAATATCTGGGCGATTTTTCGCAAGGAATTTCAAAGCTATTTTACCGCCGCCAATGCCTATATAATTATGGGCATATTTTGGTTAGTAGCGGGATTTTTCTTTAACTCCCTTCTCTACGGCATTATTCTCGATGTTAGTATCCAGGAACAATCGGGATTTCTGGTAGCCAGAGATACGGTATCTGAATTTATGACCACTTTCATGGGCATGATTTTATCCTCTTTATTTTTGGTAATTTTGCCAGCCCTGTCTATGGGATTATACGCAGAGGAAAAAAAACAGGGAACCCTAGAACTTTTAGCCACTTCTCCCCTGACTAATTGGAGTATAGCCGTCGGTAAATTATTAGGAGTGTTGGCCTTTTTTACCGTGATGATTACCCCCCTCTGGATTTACGAAATAGTAGTTTTTAGTGCCGCAGTTCCCCCGGTGAATATAGCCAGTATTTTAATGGCTCATCTAGGATTAATTTTACTGGCAGCGGCCATCCTAGCCATCGGGATGTTTATTTCTTCCCTCACCAATAGTTCTATCCTGGCTTACATCATCACCTTTATCACCATCTTATTTATCTGGATACTGGATGTAATTGCTAACAATGCCGAAACCTTCTTTCGAGATCGCATCGGAGGAGAAGTGGGAGAACAGATCGGATTTTTCCTAAAAGAATTACTCTCCCATCTATCTTTGTATCAACCCTTTAACAATTTCGTGCGGGGAATTTTTGACAGTAGTAGTTTAGTCATCTTCCTCAGTTATATTCTGCTGGGAATCTTCCTAACTACTCAAGCGATCGAAGCGGACCGTTATCAAAGAAACTAACTATGATATCCTGGCAAAAATACAGTAAATTTCTCTATATACCCGCCCTCTTTCTGGGTAGTGCCGGCTTAACAGTAGGGTTAATCTCCGGTCAATGGTCATCCCTCTCTCTGGGGTTATTAATTGCCGGGGCTATTTTGTTTCTAGGGTGGCTGTTGTTATTAGTAATCACTTCCAAAGAATTTTGGCAAAAAAGAAGTACCCGCACCGGCACTCAAACCCTCATTACTACTATTATTGTCCTCAGCGTTATCGGTTTAATTAACTTTCTCGCCCTCCGTTATCCCTATCGAGTTGATTTAACCGAAAACCAAATCTTTAGTTTATCCCCCCAAACCGAAAGACTATTAACCAATCTGTCAAAACCAGTCAAAGTCTGGATTTTTTCAACCCGGGGAATCAGTGCCAACGAAGAGGAACTTTTAGCCAATTATCAACGCAAAAATCCTCAATTTCAGTACGAGATAGTTAACCCGGAGAAAAAACCCAATATTGTCCAGGAATTCAAAAAACTAGCTGATGATAATCTGTCCAGAGTCTATCTTCAGTATGGTGACAAAAAACAACCCCTGAAAACTATTAGTGAACAGGAAAGTCTCACGGAAGCGAAACTGAGTAACGCCATTGAAACCGCTAAAACTAATCGCACTTTAACCGCTTATTTTCTGCAAGGTCATGGAGAAAATGCCATCAAAGAACCTCAAGGAGGTTTAGGACAAGCAGTCAATAGTTTAGAAGCAAAAGGTTATCAAGTAGAACCACTTAATCTAGTGGAACGTTCCACCATTCCCAATAATGCCGATGTCATTATTATTGCCAGTCCCAAAAGAAAAATATTTCCCCAAGAAGTCACCGCTTTAAAAAACTATCTTGAGCAAGGGGGCAAAATTTTATTACTGATTGACCCCCAAACCGAAACCGGATTAGAACCCTTATTAACCCCTTGGGGTGTGAAACTAGATAATCGGATTATTATTGATGCTTCCGGTGCTGGGGAAATTATCGGTTTAGGTCCGGCTAGTCCCATTATTACCAATTACGGTAATCATCCCATTACTCGCGATTTTGCTAACGGTATTTCTATCTTTCCCTTTGCTCGTCCCATCGCTACCGTTCCCATCGAAGGAATTGAAGCCGTATCTTTAATGATTACTAATGATAAAATGTGGGCTGAGAGTGATTTAAATGATCAGAATCTCCAGTTTAACCCTGAAAAAGATTTAGCTGGCCCTTTTGATCTAGGAGTTGCTCTGACGGGAAAAAAAGGTAAATTAATTGTGATTGGTAATGCCAGCTTTGCCAGCGATGGACTATTTGAACAACAGTTAAACGGAGATATATTTTTAAATTCTGTGCAGTGGTTAGCCAGTGGTGAAACAGCCACCTTATCTATCCGGGCCAAGGAACCAGAAAATAGAAGAATTAATTTAAATCCCCTGCAAGCTAACGCTATTTTTTGGATAGGGATGGTAGTGATGCCTTTAGTGGGATTTACCCTAGCCGGATTGACTTGGTGGCAACGTCGTTAATCGAGTTATAATCTAGAAAGATCATCTCTCTTATTCCCCCTAACTGCCATGACCACAACCCAAACTATCCCCCAATTGTTGACTTTTGATGACTATATCAATCAATATCCCGATGATGGACAACAATACCAATTAATCGCAGGAAAATTATTGGCCATGATGCGACCGATCGGAAAACACGAAGAAATTGGCGGATTTGTTTCTGGAACCCTATTCTTAGAGATAAATCGGCAGCAATTGCCCTATTTTATCCCCAATACTGCCGCAGTAAAACCCCTTCGCCCCCATACAGGTTATCTACCCGATATTATTGTCTTAGACAGAGAAAATCTAGTTAATGATCCCTATTGGGAAACCGCTTCCTCAATTTCTCTGGCAACATCAGCTAAATTAATTATTGAAATTGTCAGTTCCAATTGGCGAGATGATTATCTGAAAAAATTCGACGACTACGAACAATTAGGAATTGCTGAATATTGGATTATCGATTATTTAGCCAAAGGTTCGGCCCGATATATCGGCAGCCCCAAAGAACCCACCATTTCTATCTATCAATTAATCGATGGAGAATATCAAGGTAATTTATTTAAACAGGATCAACGTCTTATTTCAGGAGTTTTTCCAGAGTTAAACCTCACTGCTAATCAAATTTTTCGTGCTAGAGCTTAAAGAAAAACCCGTATTTTTAGATTAGACTTATGGCAAAAATCAAAAATTGTCCTGAGAGTCAGGAGTCAGAAGCTTATAATAGAAAATAACTCAAGATCGGAGAAATCAATCTAATGTTTGCCACAATAGAAGATAAACAAGCCCTTTCCCTCGAAGTATTTCTTGCCCTTCCAGAAACTAAGCCTGCTAGGGAATATTATCATGGAATTGTCACTCAAAAACCTATGCCCAAAGGAAAACACAGCATCTTACAATTTGAGTTAGCCTCTGCCATTAATCAACAGACTAAACCTCAAAAATTAGCTTATGCTCTACCTGAATTGCGTTGTACTTTTGCAGAACGTTCAATTGTGCCAGATATTGCGGTGATTCGTTGGGAGAATTTGCCAAGAGATATAGATGGAGAAATGGCCGATCAATTTTTACGTTATCCCGATTGGATTATTGAAATTATGTCTCCTGAACAATCTGTTACCTTAGGGATGGAAAAGATTATTTTCTGTTTACAACAAGGAACAGAATTAGGTTGGTTGATTGATCCTTCAGCAAAGTCAGTCACCGTTTTTCAAACAGGATTACCGAAAGTACATATTGCAACTGAAGGAAATAATGAGCCTTTAGCAGTGATTAAAGGTTTAGAACGTTGGTCAATATCAGCAGTGGATATTTTTGCTTGGCTAAAGGTTTAATTTGTTCTGTCAGCATCGTTTGGTTTATCAGTTTATTCCAGAAGAGTAAAGTTATCAAAGTTATAGGGATGTGGACTCATTATGAATAACCCCTCTTATTTCTTATTTATTTTATACTGGTAGCATTAATGATGGATTTGGATTGTAAAAATTAGGAACATGAAAGGCTTATGATATAATACTTTTGTCTTTTACATTTTGCCTTCCGCAAAGCGGTATAAATACCCTCAAGATAACATAAGAATATGATATAAAGCCCCTACTCAATTGATTGAATGAAGGGGCATTTATGGTATTTTAGATGCAATTTAGCCTATTTTTGTGGTTTCTTTTTCGGTGGATTGGGATGATTTTAGTTTGCGTTTGAGGGTTGAAGCTGCGCCGAGAGTACCGAGAGCGAGGAGGCTGAGGGTAGAGGTGGGTTCGGGAGTATGTACTCCCGTTAACGTTACTGTTAAAGAATCAGTGGCTTTTGTGTATGTCCAGTCTAGTCGATAAGAGTCGCGATGTTTAGGCGGATGCAAAACATCCGCCGTAACGAAGCCACTTAACACATTTGTATTATTAAAAAAGATAGGTAGTGTAGCTTTTTGTCCGCCCGCGGTTTCTCCTGCATGAGGGTTGGTTTTATGTCGAACTCTAATTTCTCCATTCCAGGAATTAAGGGATTGATCAGAGATTTGAACTAGATTTACGAATGGTGGAGGTGATACAGTATCAGAGAGTATCTCCCAGTTGTTAAGATTAGGAACTTCTAAAACATCAGGTGAGGATTGATCCGATAAACCACTGCCTTTCCACTCGACTTTAAGGAATAGTAACTCATCTTTAATCACCGTCGGTTTTAAAATTGCCGCCTGAGTGAATTCAGCAGTAAAAAAGGGAGATACCATTGCTAGAACAACAGGTAGTGTCTTAAGAGCGAGAGATTGTATTGTATGGTTCATAGCTTTTGCACTTTAAGGATTGAGTACGATCGCCTCCTTCGCAGCCAGATCAAGCAATAGCCCAACCCAAGACCAAAGGGAGATAGCAGAAGCATACACACTCTCCCCCCCCCCCACAACTGTATCAAAAGCTACAATTTAATAAATCTTTACATTCTTCTCCCTCATGGCTTACGCTGGTATCTGCACTACTTCCTTGTCAGCATCAGGATTTTCAGTGATTTGGGGATTTTCAGGATGGGTGATGGGTGTGGTGGCGTACGCTTGTGCTAATCTCCTTGATTTCCTCGAATCAAATAGTCAAAATTAAAGTGTTAGGCTACAGGCTACAATTGAATGATTGAGAGTTTTCAACATAAAGGACTGAAACGGTTTTACGAAAGAGGAGAACGCAGGGGATTAAACCCCAACATGATCCCCAAAATCGAGGAAATTCTCTCAATTTTGTCGGCAGCGGAAAGTGTAGAGGAGGCTAATATCCCTGGTTACAGATTACACCCCCTGACGGGAGAGTTAAAAGGTTTTTGGAGCGTCCGTGTTACAGGTAACTGGCGCATTGTCTTCCGATTTGAAGATGGAAACGCTCTCGACATTGACCTTGTAGATTATCATTGAGGGAAAAAACATGATGACCCTGAAAAATCCCGTACATCCGGGCAGAATTGTCAAAAGTTCGATTGAAGAGCTTGAATTGACCGTTACGGCTGCGGCAAAAATGCTGAACGTGTCACGCTCTAGACTATCTAACCTAATCAATGGCAAGGCGGGGATTTCCCCGGAAATGGCTGTGCGTTTGTCAAAGACAATCGGTAGTACCCCTGCTTTCTGGCTGCGCCTCCAGATGAATTACGATCTTGCTGAGGTTAAAAAACAGGAAGATAGAATTATTGTGAATCCGATTGGGTTACAACACCAAACAACATTGGGTTAGTGCGATCTCGAAGAGATCCGCCTGTAGGGAAAAGGGCAAAGGTTTAAGAGAAAATTATCATCTTCCCCTTGTCAGACTTCTGCAAGCAGTCTATTAATTACTATTTTCTTCAGGAGGAGAAGGTGATAAAACGGGAGGAGCGATCGGTTCAATTTTATCCTCATTAACCGGGGGATTAATCACCTCTGGAACAGGAGAAGGAGAAGGAGAAGGGGAAGGAGAAGGGGAAGGAGAAGGGGAAGGAGAAGGAAGGGGAGAAACTTGAGGACTCGGCTCCGTTTCAGGAAGGGGAACAGGAATAGGAATTACTTCTTCTGGGGTGGGACTAGGAGTTAATTCTGGAGTCACTTCTGGACTAGGAATCACCTCTGGGGTAGGAGTCGGGGATGGGGTAGGAGTCGGGGAATAAATGGGAGTCCGTTGACGAGAAGGTCGTCGGATAGGGGGAAAATCTTGGGAGGGAGGAGGAATGATTTCAGGACTAGGAGAAGGTTCAGGGGTTGGTGATGGTTTAATTTCCTCATTTTTGGGTAAAAGAGCCATAAATCCCCGATATCCTAGGGCAAAAGCCGCAATTGTCACCGCAAAAATCAGCAAAATCGACAGCCAAGGATTCTTTTTTTCCCCAGAATTGGGTTTAATAACCACAGTGGGGGAGACGGTTGGTTTTGGGGGTGTAGAGGACTTTAATCGGGGACTATGGGGAGAAACCGCGATAGTCGGTTGGGTGGACAAATCGGGGGACATTTCTCCTAAAGCTGCCAACATTTCCCTAGCAGTAGCAAACCGATCCCGGGGATGAAAACGGATCGCTCGATCGATTACCATAGCTAAATTAGGATTAACATTTTCTGCCTCCTGTCGCCAGAGAATTTCCCCCGTACGCGAGTCAGTTTCTAGATATTGGGGAGTTTTTCCCGTTAATAAAAAAATCGCCGTTAAGCCTAGGCTGTAAAGGTCACTAGAAAAGACCGGTCTCCCGGCAGCCTGTTCCGAAGCCATATAACCGGGGGTGCCAAGGGCGATCGAATAGGCACTTTTTCCCGTAGGATCGAGTAAGGTGGCGACTGCTTCTTTCATTACCCCAAAATCGATTAAAACGGGCAAATTATCACTATTTCTTAAGATAATATTATCGGGTTTCACATCCCGGTGAATAATGCGGCGACTGTGAATAAAATCAAGAACAGGCAGTAAATTATCTAAAATCGTCCGCACTGCTGAGGAGGATAAATTTCCCTGTCGTTGCTGTTTTTGGGTTAGTGTCTCCCCTTCAATCCATTCCTGCACCAGATAGAAATGATTATCTTGGGCAAAATAACCGTATAAACGGGGTATTTGGCGATTTTGCTCGCCCAATTCCTCTAAAACGCTTGCTTCTTTCTGAAAACGTTCTTTTAACCATTCTGGCATCTCCTCACTTTGAATAGCTGGCTGCAATTTTTTAATCACACAGCGCCGTTGAGAAGGCATATTCGTATCGATAGCGATATAAGTTTCCCCAAATCCCCCCCTAGCAAGGGTACTAACAATTTGGTAGCGATTGTTTAAAAGCACTAGATTCATTACCCTGAGAGTGCAAGCGTGGTCATAAATTGTTCCTAGACTAACATTCTTTTGTTAAGGAAAAAGTCAAGGGAAAAACTAGAGTCAAGTCTAAGGAATCCAGCGACGGATTTTCGTCCACAAAGGTGCATTATCTTGACTACTCATCTCCTGAAAACTTTGATAACAATCGTAGGCGCGATTAAGATGGGCAGTGATTTCTGTAGCATTGGGATGAGAATTGCGATCGGGATGCCAATAACACAAGAGAGTTTTATAATTATTTTCAATATGGCTAGTCTTGCTCAAAGGAGTAATCCCCAAAACTCGCCACCAAACGGGATTAGCCGACTCCATAATCATCACGGCCAAGAAACGGGGCGAAGGATAGAGAATTTGGGCGATTAATGACCAATCTGCCCCATAACACAGCCGATAAACCGCTTTAACCCGCTCTTTTCCCAACTGTTGACAAGCTTGTAGATGCCATTGACGAAAATCCCTCCGCATCTGCTGATGAGTTCGCAAATCTCGCTGGGCAAATCTGCCCTCAGCTAGTTTATTAGCCCCAATAGTGTTAAAGTTACCATTAGCGATCGCTTTTAGGTCCCAGTAAAGATGATAAAAAGGATCTTGACCCAAGGCCAGACTTTCCAGAATTTCCTTAGCGTAACCTCTAGCCGGATTTAATTGCAATAATTCCCGTAATTCCCGACAAAACTGCTCATTTTCAGGCATACTGCACCATTGCCAATAGTTAATATCTGGTTTTGCCAGAGACTGCTGATAGAAACTGCGCCAGACTTGCGGAACAGTACAGGCGATCGGGGTAGCCAAGGGAGTAGCCAAGGGACAAAATTGACCCTTTAAAGAGCTTTCAGGAGCATCTTCCAGCAAACAAGCAAGATGATAGGCAGGATGACTACGGGGCGTTTTTTGGGGGCTAATAAACCAAAAAGCCGTTAAAATGAGAATGAGGTACAAGAGGAGAGAAAGAATTTGCTCCGCCATCGCAACTTTTAGTTAGTCTGCTGAGTTACTCGAAAAATTATAATTGGTGCTATGGTCGCTGAAAAGTTCTTTGTATCTCAGCTGATTGTCAGAAATCCACAAAACGGGGTGATATGCCGAAAGTTTCCCCATATCCTTACTCTGGTTATTCGGAAAGTTTCTGTATAATTAGTTAAACCTAAAAAATGAGGCAAAATAATGACGGACAAAAATAAGCCAGAAGAAGTTCAAGAGGCAATGATTTCAGTGGGAGTGGGTACGGCGATTGGAGCCAGTGCATCGGCAGTGGTTGGAGGTATGGGACTTGCGGTAGGAGGAACTGCTCTAGGAGTCGGTATGGCTCCAGTAGCAGCGGCAGGAGCAGTTGTCGGCACGGCAGTTTACGGAACAAAGAAAGCAATAGAAGAACAAGACGCAACGGCAATTGGAGCAGCGGCAATTGGTGCGGGTGCTGGAGCCGGTATATCAGCATTGGTTGGGGGTATGGGATTAGCAGTAGGAGGAACGGCGGTTGCAGTTACAATGGCTCCCGTAGCGGCAGTAGGAGCAGTAATTGGTTTAGCTGGGTATGGGATTTCTAAATTATTCACTGAGTAAGTAATGGCTACACGGAAAAGACAGTCCCCCAATGCTGCTCAAAAATTAGTAAGAGGAGCAATTCGGGACTTTATTAATCAGCTTAATGGCATAGTTATTGAGCCGGAGATAAATACTCCTGTAAAGGGGACAGAGGCTTGGTATCGGGACAAACTTGCTAGAGAATTAGGAGGAAAAACCGAGGTTTACATTGATAAGGTAGGTAGAATAGATGTCTTAACTAATACGGAAATAATTGAAGTTAAAAATACAAAAGGCTGGAAATCAGCGATTGGACAAATAAAGAGTTATGGACAGTATTATCCCAAACATAAAATGAGAGTTCACCTATTTGGGAAATTGACTGAAAGTAAACTGGAAACTATTCAGAGAGTATGTAACCTAGAAGGTATAACTCTAACTTGGGAATAGTATGATAGCCGCTCTGGTAGGGTGCGTTCCCTAATGCAAGTCCTACCGCTACAGCGATCAACTTTTGGGAACGCACCACGATCATTGATTCAAGCAAATGATAATAATCTAAAAACGTCTAGGCACAGCGACGGAGGGGAGTGCGATCGAATTTAGACAAATATGGGGGCATTTTACCTTACTTTTTGGAGCCGTGATCTGTGGGCAATATGACATGATTAATAGAAGAAACAGGGAGTAAAGAGCTTGACATCCTCGCCGCCCTAAAAGTGCGGCGATTCCTAAACCTCACGATTTAAGTTTCTGCTTCAACCACCGTTGCATACCACGGTTAAAAAACCATGTACTGTCTTACACAACCGGACAAGCTTTTCTGAACGGAACCCCCTAAGCCGAGTTTTCAAGGTGCTGTCCGCCCACTTGGTTTTCGAGACGGTCTTTTTAATCCTAACGTAAAGCCAACCTAGAACGGCGGGGTTTCCCACCCAAAATTTTCGATGACTACCTATCAAGATGTTCGCCGACAAGTGGAGAATCTCACCCCAGACGAGCAACTTCGCTTGTTAAAAGAGTTAGCTGTAATGGTACGTCGCCCTATGCTTGTTAAGCCCAAGCATAGCATTATGGAACTAGAAGGACTAGGAAAAGAAATCTGGAATGGACTTGATGCTCAAGAGTACGTTAATCAGGAACGTGCCTCATGGAATGGCTAATTCAACTACAAGGTCAAGTTGTGGGTTTGGATACCGCGCCACTCATTTACCTGATCGAGCAAAATCAGGCATATTTAGGGCTTGTTCGTGCCTTTTTTGGGGCAGTAAGTCGAGGCGAGTTTCAAGTTGTTACCGAAATTTTTGGTTAAAGCCCCGTCTAGGACGGATTTTTAAACTATAGCTTGTTAACTTAACTTTTATTGTGCTATACTGATTTTATCTAAGTACCCCCTGCGTAAAATGTTTGTCTTAGAGTTTAAAGTTAAAGCTAA
>VYLI01000066.1_pt1 | contig 15727 bp, 18 predicted proteins | sample 5109511 | NCBI WGS metagenome assembly VYLI01 (sample SAMN12291808, study PRJNA351875) | freshwater metagenome | isolation source: freshwater lake | place: USA: Michigan, MSU1 Lake | collected 2011-08-19
CCGGCGCGTGCTCGGCCTTGGACACGGGGCCTGGCCGGATGCCGGACGCTGGGGCATCGCGCGCTGGCTGAACGGGGACATCGCGCCGGACAATCTCGGCCAGCTGGCGCATGATGAGGGGCGGCCTTCCGCCGTCTTCCACCTGGCCGGCGGATCCTCCGTCGGGGCCGCCATCGCCGCCCCGCGCGAGGACTTCAAGCGCACGGTCGAGGCCACGGCCGCCCTGTGCGACTGGCTTCGGCTGGAGTCGCCGGAGTCGCGCCTGCTGGCCGTGTCCAGCGCGGCGGTCTATGGCGCGGGCCATGACGGGCCGATCCCTGAGGCGGCGGCCGGGAAGCCCTATTCGCCCTATGGCTATCACAAGCTGATGATGGAGCAGGTCTGCCGCGCCTATGCGGAAACCTATGGCCTGTCGGTCGTCATCGCCCGCCTGTTCTCGGTCTACGGGGCCGAGCTGCGCAAACAGCTGTTGTGGGACGCCTGTCAGAAGCTCGCCGCCGGCGCTCCTTTGCTGGAGCTCGGCGGGTCGGGGGCGGAACTGCGGGACTGGACCGACATCGCCGACGTCGTCCGGGCGCTGGAGATGCTCTCGGACCTGGCCTCGCCCGAGGCCCCGGCGATCAACGTGGGCACCGGCCGCGGCCTGCACGTCGCGGCGATCGCGGACCTGCTGGTCACCGCCTGGGGGGAGGGGACAGCCGTGCGATTCAGCGGTCAGGGGCGTCCGGGCGATCCGCAGAGCCTCATCGCCGATGCGCGACGGCTGGAGGCCCTGGGCTTCCGGTTCGACGTGTCGGCCGAACAGGGAGTCGCGGCCTATGTGGCCTGGCACCGGTCCCAGAAGTCCGGTCCGGCGGCGGGCGTATGATCCGCGTCGCCTTTCCCCTCATCGGCGGCCGCATCTGGACGGGCGGCTACAACTATCTGCTGAACCTGCTGCGTGTGGTCCAGACCCGCGCGCCCGGCCGCATCACTCCCGTAGTCCTGTTCGGTCCCGACGCCCCGGTCGAGGATCACGCACCGTTTGCGGCCATCCCCGGGGTGGAGATCGTGGTCGATCCGGCTTTCGGCGGGGCGGGCAAGTCCCGGCGCATCGCCATGGCCCTGACGCTCGGCCTGGATGCCGGCGCGGCGCGGGTCTTCGCCGCGCAACGCATCGACGTCGTGTTTGAGGCCGCGCAGTTCTACGGCTGGCGTCTAGGGGTGCCGGCCGTGGCCTGGATCCCTGATTTTCAGCACCGTTACCTGACGCATCTGTTCTCGCCCTTGGCGCGTCTCAAGCGGGCTATCGGCTTCAACGTCCAGGTCGCATCCGGTCGTCGCATCATGCTCAGCAGCGAAGACGCCCGCGCCGACTGCGAGCGGTTTCACCCTGCTTCCCGCGGCAGGACCGACGTCGTCCGCTTCGCCATTCCCCGTGACGCCCCCGTCGACGCCGCCGAGGCGCGCGCCGCCGCCGTCCGCCACGGTCTGCCCGAGGTCTTCTTCTTCCTGCCCAACCAGTTCTGGCTGCACAAGAACCACGCAGTCGTGATCGAGGCCCTGGCCCTGCTGAAGGCGCGCGGTCGCCCGGTGGTGGTGGCGGCGTCCGGCAATCCGGTCGATCCGCGCGACCCGGCGCATTTCGACCGGCTCATGTCCCGATCCGCGGAGCTGGGGGTCAAGGATCTGTTCCGCCCGCTGGGCCTGATCCCCTACGCTGACATCGCCCTGCTGATGCGGGCCTCCACGGCCCTGATCAATCCGTCCCTCTTCGAGGGCTGGAGCACCACCGTGGAGGAGGCGAAGTCCACGGGTACGCCGATGATCCTCTCGGACCTCGGCGTCCATCGCGAGCAGGCCGAGGGCATGGCCACCTTCTTCGACCCGGCGGACCCGGCCTCCCTGGCCGACGTGCTGGCGGACCACGCCCCGGCCCCGGACGTCCGTCGCGAGGACTTGGCCCGGGACGGCCTCGCCCGCTCCCACCGGGACGCGGCGGCTTTCGCGAAGGCGTTCGTCGATCTGATCGCCGCGCGCGCGGCCTGACCGTCCGGCCGGCCAGGCCAGCGATCAGGCTTCCTGGTTGTAGGCTCCGACCTGCGGGTGCCGGGCCAGTCGCGGTTTCACCTCATCATGGAACAGGGCGCGCATGTCGGCCTGCGACCTCATGCTCTCGACCACCACCACCAGCTCGGGCTTGTTGGACGAGGCGCGGACCAGGACCCACGAGCCGTCTTCCAGATGCACGCGCGCGCCGTTGACGGTCAGCACCTCGACGATCCTGCGGCCCAGGATCGAGCCCCCTGCCTCGGCCAAGGCCTGGTACTCCGCGACAACCTTGGCCAGCACGTCGTATTTCAACTCGTCGTCGCAGTGCGGCGACATGGTCATGGAGGTCCAGGCGTCGGGCAGGGCGGTCTTCAGCTGCGAAAGGGTCCGGCCCGGATTTCGGTCCAGCATGGACAGGATCGCTCCAGCGGCGACGATGCCGTCGTCATAGCCGCGGCCCAACGGCGCGTTGAAGAAGAAATGCCCCGACTTCTCGAAGCCCGCCAGGGCACCCAGCTCGGACGTCTTGCGCTTGATATAGCTGTGGCCGGTCTTCCAGTAGACGACCTCGGCACCGTTGGCCTGCAGCACGGCGTCGGTCTTGTAGAGCCCGGTCGACTTCACATCGACGACGAAGGTCGCCCCGGGGTGCAGCGCCGAGAGGTCGCGGCCGAGCATCAATCCGATCTTGTCGGCATAGATCTCCTCGCCGGTGTCGTCGACCACGCCGCAGCGATCGCCGTCGCCGTCGAATCCGAGCGCGAGATCTGCCCCGGACTCGCGCACCCGGGCAGCCATCTGTTTCAGCATGGCGTGGTCTTCGGGGTTCGGATTGTAGTTCGGGAAGGTCCAGTCGAGCCGGGTGTCCATCTCGACGACGTCCGCCCCCATGCGGCGCAGGGCTTCCGGCGCAAAGGCGCCGGCGGTGCCATTGCCGCAGGCGGCCACGACCCGGATGGGTCGGTTCAGACGGACCTTGGCGGTGACCTCCTCGAGATAGCGTTCGCGGAACTGTTCGACGCGGGTCAGGGCCCCGCCGGGTCGCGCGATCCCTTCGCCGCCGAGCACGATGGCCTTGAGCCGGCCGATCTCCTCGGGCCCGAAGGTCAGCGGGGGATTGGTCCCCATCTTGACGCCGGTCCAGCCGTTCTCGTTGTGGCTGGCGGTGACCATGGCCACGCAAGGCGCATCGAGGGCGAATTGGGCGAAATAGGCCATCGGCGAAAGGGCGAGGCCGATGTCGAGGACCTCCATCCCCCCCTCAAGCAGGCCCAGGGTCAGCGCCTGCTTGACGCTGAGGGAATAGGACCGAAAGTCGTGGCCGACGACGATCCGCGGACGCTGACCGATCTCATGCGCATAGGTGGCGAGGCCGAGCCCGAGAGCCTGGATGCCCAGGAGATTGATTTCCTTCTCCAGGATCCAGCGCGCGTCATACTCGCGAAAGCCGGTGGGCCGGATGTGTGGAAGTGTCTCGTACTCGACCGTATTGTACTCAATGTCGCCGCGCACATTGGACATATCTGCGTTCCTGAACTTTGCTGCTGCCCCGCACCGGGGCCGTCTGTGGTCGCCGTCGATAAGCTTGGCGCGCGGCCTGCGCCCCTTCAGCCCCGCCCGATCGAGCTGTAGCGGAACCCGCGGGCACGCATTTCGTCGGGGCGGTAGACGTTTCTCAGGTCCACCAGTACCGGCGCGGTCAGCGCCGCCTTGACCCGGTCCAGATCCAGGGCCCGGAACTGGTCCCACTCCGTCACGATTACCGCCACGTCGGCGCCGTCCAGCGCGTCATAGGGGCCGTCGCGGAAATCCACGCCCGACAGCAGCTTGCCCGCCTCGTGCATGCCCTCAGGGTCGAAGGCCTGGACCCGCGCGCCGGCCGCGATCAGGGCCGGCACAAGGTCCAGCGCCGGGCTGTCGCGCATGTCGTCAGTATTCGGCTTGAAGGTCAGCCCCAGCACGCCGACCGTCTTGCCGGCGAGGTCGCCGTCCACCGCCGCGCGCACGCGCTCGACCATGGCCTTCTTGCGGGCGTCGTTCACCTCGACCGTGGTTTCAACCAGCCGCACCGGGCTGCCCGCGTCCGTCGCGGTGCGCACCAGGGCCAGGGTGTCCTTGGGGAAGCAGCTGCCGCCATAGCCGGGTCCCGCGTGCAGGAATTTCGAGCCGATCCGGTTGTCCAGGCCGATGCCGCGCGCCACCTGCTGCACGTCGGCCCCCACCGCCTCGCAAAGGTCAGCCATCTCGTTGATGAAGGTGATCTTCATCGCGAGGAAGGCGTTGGCGGCATATTTGATCAGCTCCGACGTGCGGCGGCCGACGAACAGCAACGGGCTCTCGTTGAGGTTCAGCGGTCGGTACATCTCCGTCATCACGGTCCGCGCGCGCGCGCCGACTCCATCGTCCATGTTGTTGATGCCGATGACGACCCGGTCGGGGCGTTTGAAATCGCCGATCGCGGCGCCTTCCCGCAGGAACTCGGGGTTGGACACCACGGCGAACTCGGCGTCGGGCCGGCGCTCCCGGACGATCCGCTCGATCTCGTCGCCCGTGCCCACCGGGACCGTCGACTTGGTCACGATAACCGTGAATCCCTCAATCAGTCCGGCGATTTCCTCAGCAGCGGCATAGACATAGGACAGGTCGGCATGGCCGTCGCCGCGGCGTGACGGCGTGCCAACACCGATGAAGACCGCGTCGGCATTGCGGATCGCCTCCGACCCGTCCAGCGCGAACGTCAGGCGACCGTCGCGCACATTGGCAGCGACCAGATCGTCCAGCCCGGGCTCGAAGATCGGCATTTCACCGCGCTCCAGCCGTTCGATCTTGGACGCGTCCTTGTCGATGCAGGTCACTTCATGGCCGAAGTCCGCGAAGCAGGCCCCCGAGACAAGGCCGACATATCCCGTTCCGATCATCGCCACGCGCATTGGGACCCCCTTTTGAAGCGCCGCCTCGATAGCGGGCCTGCTCCCGTCGCGCCAGAGCTCAATCCGAGTTTGGAAAAACGTGCGAAAACTGGGATGTCGCCGTCATGTTTTCGACATGACCCGCCATCCTTGCGCTCCGGATAGTGTTCGAGGCCGATGTGGCCCTGCGGAACTTGCCGGACTGCCGGTGCGGTGACCGGGGGCAGCCCAGCCACCCCGATTGTACCATGTCCGGGAGAGAGAAGGCCGGCTGGCCGGTTCCCAGCCCCCCTCGAAAGTCCTTGGAACGGTCTTGTCCGCGCCGGGAAAAGGTCCGGGGGGCAACAGCCAACACCGTCCCGGTCTGCACCGCCTCTGACGCCCAGCGGTTGCGCGACTTGCGCTTCTAGAGCCCGCCACCCTCAAGCCAGTCCAGCAGGTGCCGCAGCCGGGGTGCCACCAGCCAGGCCAGGCCGGCCCCGACCCCGTCCGCCAGCAGATCGCCGAGGCTGCGATCGCGGCCGATAAAGCCCTGGATGACCTCAACGACCGCGCCGATCAGCAGGGCGAGCAGGGCCGCCCCAAGTCGGTCATGCCACACCAGACCGATCTGCAGCGCCAGGGCGATTGCCAGAAAGCCGACCACATGGGCGACCTTGTCGAAGTGGGTGGCGTCATGGACGATCGGCGCGGGCGGCCCAAGCATGGCGGCCAGCAATCCGACGACGACGATCAGGGCCAACAGGCGAACGGCGCGCTCCATGCCGCTGCCCTACCATTCGCCGGGGTCGCTGCGAACCTCAGGCGACCCGCATTGAATCCTCGGCCGCGAAGGTGCATCGAGGGCTGTCATGTTCCGAGGTCTGTTCAACAAGTCTTCCCGGCCGATGCCCTCCAGGGATGCCGGTCCAGCACCCCGATGCGGGCCCGACGATCAGGTCGTCTGGGCCGTGGGCGACATTCATGGCTGCCTCGACCTGCTGGATGGTCTGCTCGCGCTCATCCGCACCGACGTCCAGGACGACGACCGGCGGCGCACCATCGTCTTTCTGGGCGACTACGTCGATCGGGGACCGGACTCCCGCGGGGTGATCGAGCGCCTGATCGAGGTCGCCGACGACCCGTCGCTTGATGCCCGGTTCATCCGCGGCAACCACGAGGACAAGATGGAGGAGTTCCTCGAGGACCCCATGGTCGGCCCGACCTGGTGCGAATACGGGGGTGACGCCGCCCTGCTGTCCTGGGGCCTGCATCCGCCTGCCGTGCGTCACCGCAAGGAGGGCTGGGTCTCCCTGTCGGAGGACTTTCGCCACAAGATCACCGGTCGCCAGCGTCGCTTCCTCGAAGAGCTGCAGCCCTCGGTGACCCTCGGCGGCTACTTCTTCTGCCACGCCGGGGCCCTGCCAGGTGTGGCCCTCGACCAGCAGTCCGACCACGACCTGATGTGGATCCGCGGCCGTTTCCTCAACGACGAGCAGCGGTTCGAGCGCGTCGTCGTGCATGGCCACACGCCGACGGATCAGCCGCACGTCGACCACCGGCGCATCGGTGTGGACACCGGTGCCTATGCCTCCGGGGTGATGACGGCGGTGCGCATCGACGGTCCGGAAGAACGGTTCTTTCAGGCTGTCCGCGACGAGCAGGGCGCTGTCGTCCTGCGCGAGTGGTCGGTGCCCGCCGTGACGGACACGTGAACGGCCGCGCTTGGCGTGCCCGCCGCGGCCGTGCATGGTGATCCGGGGCAATCGGGGAGTTCGGCGGTGACCTTGGCCTATGGTCCGCGCCTTCGCAGCGCGTTGGCGACGCGGGCGGCCCTTCTGGACGCGGCGATCCGCCGCTTCACGCGCGACGGCTATGACGACGTCGGCATGCGCGACGTTGCCGGCGACGTCGGCATCGACGCTGCCCTGGTCGTCCGCTACTTCGGCTCCAAGGAGGCCCTGTTCGAGGCCGCCCTCGACGCCTGTTTCGACGGCGACGATCCCTGGGAGGGCGATCGCCCCACCTTCGGCGAGCGCCTGTCGCACGAGATCGTCTACGGCTCCAAGAACGCCAGCAAGATGCAGGGCCTGCTGATCATCCTGCGGTCCATGGGCTCGGCCAAGGCCATGGACGTGATCCGCGCCTCCTGCGCCCAGGACTTCATGCAGCCGCTGACCGACTGGCTGGGCGGCGAGGATGCGCCCGTTCGCGCCCGCCTGATGGCCGGTCTGATCATGGGCATGTCGATCACGCGCGAGATCACCGGCCCTGATTCCCTGTCGCCCGAAGCCTGCGAGCGCCTGCGCCAGCGGCTGGCCGGCCAGCTCCAGGCCCTGGCCGACGGCTGACGCTGACTTGAGCCTGTCCGCGACCCCGCTATAAGGGCCGCCAAATCCGCAACCGACATCCGATGGACCGACCCATGGCCGAACCGCACGCCGACCACGACTATCAGCGCGGAACCCAGGACATCGCCGAGCAGCGCTCGACCTTCTCCCTGGTCATGGGCATGACCAAATGGGGCTCCCTGGCCGTGGCCGTGGCTCTGCTGTTCCTGGTCATGTGGTTCCAGCCGGGCGGCAACTTCTTTACCGCCCTGATCGCGGCGGGCGTCCTGGCCGTGGCCGGCATCCTCGTGCTGCGCGACAAGCCCGGCGCCCACTGATCCGTTTTGACGTCGCTCCGGAAACAGGCCTAACGTCCTGACGAGGGACTGGGTCTTCGGAGGATTCGCTTGGCCGTCGTCATCGCCGTGACCCGGGAACGTCGCGAGGGCGAGAGCCGTTGCGCCGTGACGCCCGACAGCCTGAAAAAGCTCACTGCCCTGGGCGCGACGGTCATCGTCGAGTCCGGCGCGGGTGCGGGCTCCTCCATCCCCGACGCGGAGTTCGCCGCTGCGGGCGCCACAGTCGCGGCCGACACCCACGCGGTCCTGTCCGGCGCCGACGTCCTGCTCAAGGTCCGGGGCCCCACGGCCCAGGAGATCAGTGCTCTCAAGCCCGGTGCCATCGTTGTGGCCTTGCTGGACGCCTACCGGGAGAAGGACACCGTCACTGCCCTGGCCGGCGCCGGCGCGACCGCCTTCGCCATGGAGTTCGTGCCCCGCATCACCCGGGCCCAGGTCATGGACGCCCTGTCGTCCCAGGCCAATCTGGCCGGCTATCGCGCCGTGATCGAGGCGGCCAACGCCTATGGCCGCGGCTTTCCCATGATGATGACGGCGGCCGGCACGGTTGCCGCCGCCAAGGTCTTCGTCATGGGCGCGGGCGTGGCGGGTCTCCAGGCCATCGCCACGGCGCGCAGGCTCGGGGCCGTGGTCACCGCCACCGACGTGCGGCCGGCGTCGAAGGAACAGGTCGAGAGCCTCGGTGCCAAGTTCGTCGCTGTCGAGGACGAGGAGTTCAAGGCCGCCGAGACCGCTGCCGGCTATGCCAAGCCCATGTCGGCGGAATATCAGGCCAAACAGGCCGAGCTGACCGCCGCCCACATCGTCAAACAGGACGTGGTCATCACCACCGCCCTGATCCCCGGCCGTCCCGCCCCGCGTCTCGTGACCGCCGCCCACGTCGCCTCGATGAAACCCGGCTCGGTCATCGTCGACTTGGCCATCGACAACGGTGGCAATGTCGAGGGCGCGAAGCTGGGTGAGGTCGTGACCACCCCCAACGGCGTCCAGATCGTCGGCTGGTCCAACCTGCCCGGTCGAATCGCCTCCGACGCCAGCGCCCTCTACGCCCGCAACCTGGCCGCCTTCCTTGGCCTGCTGGTCAAGGACGGGGCCCTGACCCTGGACCTCGAGGACGAGATCCTGAAGGCCGCCGTCGTCACCCACGGCGGGACCGTCGTGCATGAGGGGGTGAGGGGATGAGGTTTCTGACCGGCTTTGCCTTCGCGACGGTCGTTCTCGGCTTTCTACTGGTCGTCGCCTGGTCTGCGGCGGCCGCCGTGGCGGCGCTGGGCGGACCCGACATCAACCTGCCGGGGCAGTTGGTGCGCAGCGGCGCCACCATGCTGGTGATTGGCGGTGCCATCTACACGCTGATGAAGTCGCAGGAGAAGTCCAAGGCCGCCGGCCACAGCAAGGACGAGAGAGCCTGACCATGGAACACGTCGACCCCACCATCTTCCGCCTGGCCATCTTCGTCCTGGCCATCTTCGTCGGCTACTATGTCGTCTGGTCGGTGACGCCCGCCCTGCACACGCCGCTGATGGCCGTGACCAACGCCATCTCCAGCGTCATCGTCGTCGGTGGCCTGATCGCGGCGGCCGCCATGAGCGGGGACGCCACGGGCCCGGACGCCTGGATCGCCAAGGGGGCCGGCGTCGCCGCCGTGACCCTGGCCAGCGTCAACATCTTCGGCGGCTTCATGGTCACGCGCCGCATGCTGGCCATGTACCGCAAGAAGGCAGGGACGGGGAAATGATCGATCTGCTGCTTGGAGGAGCCAGTTCACTGGCTGCCGTCACCGCGGTGGGCGTCTATTTCTGGCTCTTGTTCCGGCGCCCCAGCACCATCCGCCTGTTCAGCAATTTCGGTCTGTTTCTGACGGGACTTGGGCTGTTCCAGGGGCCCATGATTCTGGCTTCGGCGGACGGTGAGGTGGGTGTGAGGTTGGCCGTGTCATGCCTTGTTCTTGCGGTCGTCTCTCAGCTCACCGCAGCCCTCCAGACCCGGTCGGTCTGGAGAGGGGAAGATCGCCGCGCCGAGACACAGGACGGGAGTCGGTGACTGCCCTGGAGCCCATTCTGCTCGCGCGGACCGGGGCATGGCTTGTGACTGGCCTGGGTCTCGGTCTGGTTGTGTGGAGCGGGCTTCGCGAGAGGGACGCCGTTGGCAAGGTGCGCTTTCTTGATTGCGGAGTGGTGCTGTTGTTCAGCTCCATCCTCGTCCGCCTCGTGGCTCAGGAGGGACCGATGACCGCCTTCGATTGGGCCATGGTCTTCCTCGCCCCCGTCTTCATCGCCGCCGCCCTCTGGCGGCTGAACCGCACGCGGATGGGGCGGTGATGGCCGCCCCGGTCACGACGCAAGCAACGCTGTCCATGGAAAGCGCCAAAGAATGAACGCCTCCCTTGCAGCCCTGGCCTATCTGGCCTGCGGCGTCCTCTTCATCCTCAGCCTGCGCGGGCTCTCCAGCCCCGAGACCAGCCGTCAGGGCAATACCTTCGGCATGGTCGGCATGGCCCTGGCCACGGCCGTCACCCTGGCGACCCTGTGGAGCACGGGCACGCTCGATCCGCTGACGCTTGGCCTGATCGCCGGCGGGGTGATCGTCGGCGGCGGGGCAGGGGCCCTGATCGCGGCGCGGGTGCAGATGACCCAGATGCCCCAGCTGGTCGCCGCCTTCCACAGCCTGGTCGGCATGGCCGCCTGTCTGGTCGCCGTCGGCGCCGTCTATGCGCCGGAGGCCTTCGGCATCGCCACCGCCGACGGCGGCATCAAGACCCTGTCGCTCATCGAGCTGGCGCTGGGCGTCGCGATCGGCGCGGTCACCTTCACCGGCTCGGTGATCGCCTTCGCCAAGCTGAACGGCAACATGTCGGGCGCGCCGATCCTGCTGCCCGCCCGCCACCTGATCAACATCGGCCTGGGCCTGGGCATGGTCTTCCTGATCGGCATCCTGATCGGCACCCAAGGCACGGCCACGTGGGCCTTCTGGGGCGTCTTCGCCCTGGCCCTGATCCTCGGCGCCACCCTGATCATCCCCATCGGCGGCGCCGACATGCCGGTCGTCGTCTCCATGCTGAACAGCTACTCCGGCTGGGCCGCGGCGGCGCTCGGCTTCACGCTCGAGAACATCGCCCTGATCATCACCGGGGCCCTGGTCGGCAGCTCGGGGGCCATCCTCAGCTACATCATGTGCAAGGCGATGAACCGGTCCTTCTTCTCGGTCATCCTCGGCGGCTTCGGCGGCGACACGGCGGCGGCCGGCGGCGGCCACGTCGAGACCCGGCCCGTCAAACAGGGATCGGCTGAGGACGCCGCCTTCATCATGAAGAACGCCTCCAAGGTCATCATCGTGCCCGGCTATGGAATGGCGGTGGCCCAGGCCCAGCATGCGCTCCGCGAAATGGCCGACAAGTTGAAGGAGGAGGGGGTCGAGGTGAAATACGCCATCCACCCCGTCGCCGGCCGCATGCCCGGCCACATGAACGTCCTCCTTGCGGAAGCGAATGTCCCCTATGACGAGGTCTTCGAGCTGGAGGACATCAACGCCGAGTTCGCCTCCGCCGACGTCGCCTTCGTCATCGGCGCCAATGACGTCACCAACCCGGCCGCCAAGACCGACCCCACCAGCGCCATCTACGGCATGCCCATCCTCGACGTCGAAAAGGCCGGCACCGTCCTGTTCATCAAGCGCGGCATGGCGGCGGGCTATGCGGGCGTGGAGAACGAGCTGTTCTTCCGCGACAACACCATGATGCTGTTCGCCGACGCCAAGAAGATGGTCGAGGGGATCGTCAAGGCGCTGTGAGGCGCAGGGCCCTGTGCCCCCCTCACTTTGCCCCCCGCGACATTCGGCGTGGCCCCCTTCCGCGCCCCCATGCGTTATAGGTCCCTCATCTCCGGCCCACTGCGGCCTGGCGGTCAAAGGTCCACCCCCATGGTCAACAAGATCCTCGCCCCCGACGACAAGGCCCTCAAGGAAGAGCACGACGCCCAGCCGGTGGACCACTATCCGCCCCAAGGCTTCTCCGACCGGTTCGCCCTGGGCTTCACCAAGCTGTTGCGCCTCTGCGCCGACACCTTCTTCGCCAAGAAATACGGCCACCGCGCCATCGTGCTGGAGACCGTCGCCGCCGTGCCCGGCATGGTCGGCGCCACCCTGACCCACCTGCGCTGCCTGCGCGAGATGAAGGACGACGACGGCTGGATTCGCACCCTCATGGAGGAGGCGGAGAACGAGCGCATGCACCTGATGACCTTCATCCAGGTGGCCCAGCCGACCTGGTTCGAGCGGCTGGTGGTCCAGATCGCCCAGGCCATCTTCTACATCGGCTTCTTCCTGCTTTATCTGATCTCGGCGCGGACGGCGCACCGGGTGGTCGGCTATTTCGAGGAAGAGGCCGTCATCAGCTACACCCTGTATCTGAAGGAGATCGACGAGGGCCGGTCGCCCAACGTCGCCGCCCCGCAACTGGCCATCGACTACTGGAAGCTGCCCGCCGACGCGACGCTGCGCGACGTGGTCCTGGCCGTTCGGGCGGACGAGGCGCACCACCGCGACGTCAATCACGGCTTCGCCTCCACTCTGGCGGGCCGCCCGACCTCGCCCGAGGCCGCCCCCTATCCGCCCCACGCCACTGAGCTTCGTCAGGCCGCCTGACGCGGCTTGAGCGACGGCCGGTTTCGGGCTCTGCTCGTGCGGCGCAGAGGGGGCGGACATGGCCGAGGCGAAAACGAAACCCACGGACGTTCCGCCGGCCGACTTCATCGCGACCGTCGACAACGCCACCCGCCGCGCCGACGCTGAAGCCGCCCTCGCCCTGTTGACCGAGGTCTCGGGCGAGCGGCCGGTGATGTGGGGCACGTCCATCGTCGGCTTCGGCAGCTACCGCGGCCCGACCGGCGACTGGCCGCTGATCGGCTTTTCGCCGCGCAAGGCCCAGACGGTCTTCTACATCATGCCGGGCTTCGACGGACGCGACGCCCAGCTGTCCCGGCTCGGCAAGCACAAGACCGGCGGATCCTGCCTCTACATCAACAAGTTGGCCGACGTGGACATGTCGGTGCTGCGCGAGATGTGCGTCGAAGCCGTGGCCTGGATGCGGGCGAAGTACCCGGCCTAACGGCCCTCATAGGCCGCGAAGAAGGGTGCCAGCTTCTCTTCATACCGCTTCCACGCCGTCGCCGACTTCGAATACAGCGGCTTGCGTACCTGGGCGAAGCTGGCGGTGGTCACGGCCCGGTCGGTCTTGTGGAAGTCGCGCACCTGATCCTCCCAGGACAGGCCGACGTGATCCAGGATGCGCCGCATCCACAGGTCCGGCTCGGCCACCAGCTCTTCATAGGGCACGGTCAGCAGGGTCTCGGGCGGCAGCACCGCCGTCCAGTGCGCCCACAGCCGGTCCTCGCCCCGGAAATGCCGGCCGATGTCGGTCAGCGACCGGGTCCAGTCGACCCCCTTGGCGAAGCGGGTGCGGAAGCAGGACCAGGCGATGCCCGCCGGATGCCGCCTCAGCCAGACGAATTTCGCCTGCGGCAGGCACTGGTGGATCAGGCCCAGCATGCGGGTCTGGTTCAGGGTCTTGTCGACTACCCGGCCGGTCTTGCCGAACCGCTCATCCAGAAGGTGCAGATAGGCCCGTGCTACGCGTGAGGGCAGGGCGGCCCCGTTCGGCCCTGGCAGGGAGGCCAGCATCTCGTCCGGCGTATAGCCGCCGACGGCCATGGCCGCCGGTCGGAACAGATTGGCCTCGGCCCCGTCTGTCACCTCGCTGTGGCTGACCAGGATCTGCTCCACCAGGGTCGTCCCCGACCGCGGCAGGCCCAGCACGAAGATCGGCCGGTCGGAGGCGCTGTCCGAGGCCGGCAGTCGCGCCATGAATTCCCGGTCCCACCCCCCGACCACGGCGTCCACGAACCGGTCAGCCAGGTCGGCGTCATAATCGCTGGTCGCCTTCTGCAGGCGGGCGGCCTCGTCGAAGGCGGCGAAGGCGTCGTCGATCCGGCCCTGGTCGTCATAGGCCTTGCCGAGCGCGTACAGCAGCACGATCCGGCTCTCGCGCCGCTCGGCTCCCGTGCCGATCCGCGCCAGCAGGGCCTCCATGGCCGCCACGTCCGGGTCGGCCTCGGCGAAGGTCTTCATGTCGGCCAACACGTGCCAGGCGTTCTCGGCCCCGAAGGCCACGGACGGCAGGGCCATTATCCGCCTCAGGATCGCCTCCGCCTCCTCGGCCTTGCCCAGCTGCACCTGGGCCGTGGCGAGAAAGTGCAGGGCGGCCGGATCGTTGGGCCGCTGGCGCACCAGGGCGGCGGCCTGGTCGCGGCCCTCGGCCGTGCGCCCCGTCTGCTGCAGCAGTTGCGCATAGGCCAGTTGGGTCTCGGCCGTCGGCACGGCGGCCAGATGCCGACGCGCCGCGATCAGGGCCAGGGTCGCCTCGCCGATCGTGGCGGCCATGCGCGACACCGCGCCCCATTTGGCACCCAGCGGCGGATCGGCCCGGATCGCCTGTGCCAGCAGGGCGGCGCAGGCGTCGCGGTCACGCGCCTGAAAGGCCTGCACGGCCAGATTCACCGCCTGGGCCCCGTCGAGCGTCTGAAGTGCGTCGGTCATGCCGTCGGGCTACCGGGACCGGCGGCGGGGGGCAACCATCTTCCTTCTTCCGGGGGAGGGAGGATCCTAGGCCGCCAACCGCATCGGCTCGACCACCTCGGTGCCATAGCCGCCCCGCGCCTCCTCCCAAAGGGCGTCCTCCTCGGTCCAGCGCGGCGCGGCCTTCAGATTGACCACGTCCACCACCTGCTCCTCCAGCCGGTCCCAGATCACGGCCAGGTCGGACGATCGTCCCTCGCAGGGCACGATCAGATAGCGGTTCTGCGCGACGCGGGCGGCGGGGTCGAAACGGGCCATGGCGGGGTCTCCTGCGATCGGTGACTTGTCGATGACCCGAACATGCGCCACCCTTACGCCAGAAACGGACGTACCCCTTCAAAGGCTCCCGGATGCGGCACGACAAGGCGGTCATGGTCATCGAACTGGCGCGCCGCCTCGCCGCCTCGTCCGAGGGGCTGACACTGGATGAGATCGCCCGTGACATGGCCGTAGGCCGGCGCACGGCCGAGCGCATGCGCGACGCCGTCCTGACCCTGTTCCCCGCGACGGAGGAGGTGTCGGATCCGCCTTCCAAGCGTTGGCGCATCCGCGGCGGCCTGTCCGCCTTCGAGCAGGCCCCCACCGCCGCCGAGCTGCTGGAACTGTCCAAGGCGGCACAGGGGCTGCGCGCCGTGGGCGAGCCTGGCCGTGCCGCCGCCCTGGAGGGGCTGGAGCGCAAGATCAAGGCGGCCATGCGCTCCACCGTCCTGAACCGGCTGGCGCCGGATCTGGAAGCCCTGGTCCGGGCGGAAACCATCGCCGTCCAGGCCGGGCCGCGCCCCTCGGCGGATGAGGCGGTGCTCAGCGAGATCCGCCAGGCCGTCCTGGCCTCACGTCCTCTCGGCTTCACCTACAGCCGCCCGGGGGCCGAGGCGCGCCGCCGCACCGTGGCGCCGTGCGGGGTCATGTTCGGCCGCGCCAACTATCTGGTCGGCGCCGACCGGACCTCGGGCAAGATCCAGACCTTCCGCCTCGACCGAATGAGCGCCGTCCGCGCCGAGGACGGCATGGCCGCCCCGCCTCCCGACTTCGACCTCCAGGCCTTCGCGGCCCGCAGCTTCGGCATCTATCAGGATGCGGTCGAGGACGTGGTCCTGCACGTCGGCCCCGAGGGCGCCGCAGAGGCCCGCGCCTGGCGCTGGCACCCCACCCAGACGCTGGAGGACCACCCCGACGGCTCGGTCACCGTCCGCTTCACCGCCTCGGGCATGCGCGAACTGGCCTGGCACCTCTTCACCTGGGGCGACCAGGTCTCCATCCAGGCGCCGCAGCGCCTGCGCGAGGTCATGGCCACGGAACTGGCCGCGGCCCAGGCGGGGTTGGCCGGATAGTCCTTGTCCCGCCGGGAGCGGGACGCATATCCCACGTCCGGGGTCACCCCGCCGCGAACGGATAGGGGCTGACCGACTTGGACCAGTCGTCGACGGTCAGGGCCCGGTCGGCGGGCGGGGCGGCGCGTTCGGCGCAGGGGTGGCGGTGGCACAGACGG
>VYLI01000074.1_pt1 | contig 15647 bp, 11 predicted proteins | sample 5109511 | NCBI WGS metagenome assembly VYLI01 (sample SAMN12291808, study PRJNA351875) | freshwater metagenome | isolation source: freshwater lake | place: USA: Michigan, MSU1 Lake | collected 2011-08-19
CAAACCACAGAGAAGATTAACGCAAAAATTAACAGGGCTGCGGTGGCGGGAATGTTCAATCCCAGAGATGTTCTTGAGTTGGTCAATAATAGTCTCGACAATAGAACGCTTACGGGATAAAAGCTTGTCATCAAGGCGGATTAAGCGATTTTTCATGTTCCGCTTGGGTTTAGCAAAAAACTCAATACCAAAATCTTTGAGCAGTTCCTCCCCCAGGGATTGAGAGACATAACCTCGGTCAGCAAAAACTTTGCCAAACAAGGATTGTAGCAATTTGTTCACGGGTTTGCGGTCGTCCACATTGCCGGGGGTAAGGTGAACGTTGAGCAATTCTCCTTCCTCGTTCACCACTAAATGCAGTTTAAAGCCAAAAAACCAGTCCACAGAGGTTTTTCCCCGTGCGGCTAAATTGTCAAACACCCGATGACTACTGATGCGGCGATTATGGCAGACCTGAATTTTGGTGGCATCGACAAAGCTAATCCCCGTGCAACGACCAAAACAATGCTTCAAGTAAACGCATAAGGGGATGAGAGTCGAGGGTATCCATTCGATAAAACGTTGATAGCTAGGCAGTTGAGGGAACTCTTGTCGCCAGTAGACACAAACATGATCGAGGTAGAAATGTTTAAAATTACGGTAGTGGTTTTGATGGAAAGCGATCAGGATGGTCATAATTTCGCTTAAAGTCAAGATTTTGCCACGTTTACGAGCTTTATTATCGGCTGAAAGCCTTGTCTGTTCTAATTTAGGTTCAAATACACGGCATCCGTCGTCGACATGACAGAAAAGAGCTTCTAGACTAGACATAGATGGGTTGGGGGTGCTGAGTTTATATATTTTTCAGCTTACTAGCCCCCGCCTTTTCTTTCCACCCTTATCCCGAACTGACGGTCAGCTTGCTCCCATCCCCGATTCTTTCCTTAGCTTTTTGCCTGCCGTTGTATCGATCTATTTTGAGCAAGAGAAGCTGAGAACCTTTGTGGGCAGGCTTTTGAACTTAGCTTGTGTCCGTCTGGGCCAGTTTTCCTAGCCATTGCCCCATAACTGATATATTTCCTGAAAAACTGGGCAATCTAGGACTAGACAGCATCGTGATAAGGGGGGATAAGACCTTGTACTCCGCTAACGCGCAGAAAATTCTCGGCTATTTCATCGAAGAAGCAAAAGAACACCTGGAAACTTTGGAACAGGGGATTTTAGACTTAGGCAATCTCGTGAACAATACTGAACAGATGAACGAGATGTTTCGTGCCTCCCATTCCATCAAGGGGGGGGCGGCCATGTTAGGTTATAGCAGTATCCAAAAAACTGCTCACCGTCTTGAGGATGCTTTCAAAATACTGAAAGAAAATCCCATACAAGTGGATCAAAAATTAGAATCTTTGTTCCTCAAGGGTTATGATCTGCTTCAGATATTGATCGATAAGCTGCCCAGTCCATTAGGTTTGCAAGCCGAGGAAGCTAACGCTATCGTTAAAAAAGGTGAACCTACTTTTGCCGAATTACAGTCCCATCTTAACTATCTTCTCGACCAAAAAAAATCTACCCCAGCTATTGCGGCAACCTCTTCTATCTCCATCAGCGTCAGAGATATCCTCAAACAGATGTTACAACTGTTCAAACAGGAAGAAACCAGTGCTTCCCGTCAGCAATTACAAAAATTAAATTTATCTCTGTCTCAATTGGCTTCAGAACAGCAAAAGTGGCAATATTTAGTTAAAAATGCCCAATCAGCCCTGGCTAACCCCAAACATTCCTACCGCACTCTCGCCCCGGTTATTATTAAAGAATTAAAACAAGCTAGTGATTTATTGGAATGGGGTCGCGGGGAAGAAATCACCGTCAGTCAAGAATTGCAGTTATTAGCCACCGCCAAATTACCACAAATCCTGATCACCCTAGAACCGGAATTAGTAGCTAGTACCCTGCTGCAAATGTTTAATCGCCAACAGGTCTCGCAACTGGTACAGTTATTACAAATGAGACGTTGACATCTGCGCTGGTGTAAAAAGGTGGGGGATTCCCAGGAGAATAAACTTAATGTTTTTAATTTTGGTGAGTTAGGAAGATATGTAATTAATTGTGCGCCCACCGAGGTGGCAATAATTCTAGAGGGTGAATTGGGATAGAGCCAAACCGGAAAAAGCTAAGATATGGCAAGATAAAAACTTAATGCTGACGGCTGACCAATATCAGACCTGATGCAGTATCTCTTTAGTCACCGGTCAAGCTGGGATTTACTGAGAGTAAGCAATCTGCTAGAGTTTTAACGTTCGTTAAATTTCTCGGGCAGAGAAAACAAACAAAACCATAATGGTGTTAATGGGTGTGTGGAAGTGCTTAAAAATCTCAATTTTTCGGGGCGATATTCCTCGCTGGCCCTGATGCTGGCTATTTTCGGATTATTTCACGGGACGGTAATGGCCGAAGAAGAACCGCAAGAAACGGTTTTTCCCCGCGTCGAGCAGATAGTACAGTCTCCTCCTGCGACGGGAGAAACTACGCCACCCGTGGCAGCACCGACGGAAACCCCGACGGAAACCCCAACCCCTCCAGAAACTCCCACAACGGCCCCACCGGCGCCGGCGGAGGAGTCGCGGGTTTTGGTGGCTGAAGTGGTAGTACAGGGGGCCGATCGAGAATTAGAAAATCTAGTTTATAATACCATTCGCACCCGACCAGGACGAAGCACGACTCGATCGCAACTGCAAGAAGATATTAACGCCGTTTTTGCCACGGGCTTTTTTGCCGATGTGCGGGCAGTTCCCCAAGATACGCCCCTAGGGGTGCGAGTCACCTTTGAGGTGCAACCTAACCCCGTTTTTCAGGGCGTACAGATTCAAATTGCCCCGGAAACCCTGGACAAATCGATTTTACCTGCCGGGGTGGTCGAGGAAATTTTCGCTAGTCAATACGGCAAAACCCTGAATTTGCGGGAATTACAGGCGGGGGTAAAAAAAATCAATGACTGGTACAGCAAAAACGGCTATGATCTGGCCCAGGTAATCGGTGCGCCGCAAGTCACTCCCGATGGTCGGGTGATTCTGGTCATTTCCGAAGGTTTAATCGAAAAAATTCAAGTACGCTACTTTAACGTCGAACAGGAACCGGTCAAGGGTAAAACTAGAGAATTTATCATTACTAGGGAAATGCGCCTAAAAGCGGGGGATATTTTTAACCGCAATACGGCCCAACAGGATTTACAGCGTGTTTTCGGTCTCGGTTTATTCGAGGATGTGCGTCTGTCTTTTTCTGCCGGCAGCGACCCAAGGGAGGTGATTGTTAACGTCGATGTGGTGGAAGGTAATACCGGTTCCCTAGCCGCTGGGGGTGGTATTAGCTCGAATGCGGGCTTATTCGGGACTGTTAGCTATCAACAGCGCAATTTTGGCGGTAATAACCAAACTTTAGGGGCAGAAGTCCAGTTAGGGGAACGGGAATTTTTATTCGATCTGAGTTTTTCCGATCCTTGGATTGCCAAGGATAATTTCCGCACTTCCTACACGGTGAACGTTTTCCGGCGACAGTCGATTTCTCTGGTTTATGATGGGGAAAATTCCTCGATTCGGACGCTTAACGATAATGATAGTCCCCGTATCGTCCGGACGGGTGGCGGTATTACTTTTGTCCGTCCTTTGGCCGCCGATGTGTTTACGAAACCAAAATGGGTGGTTTCTCTAGGCTTTAACTATCAACAGGTACAGGTGCAAAATGCCAATGGTGACATCTCCCCCCTGTCTGCACCTCTCAACGGTTTTGGCAGTCAACAACTGGCGTTTAGTTCCTCCGGGATCGATGATATACTTTCTCTAAATATTGGCGCTATTCGAGATTTTCGCGATAATCCCCTGCAGCCCACCAGTGGTTCTTTCCTGCGTCTAGGTTTAGAACAAACTATTCCGGTCGGTTCTGGCAGTATTTTCGGCACTCGTGTTCGGGGTAGTTACAGTTACTTTATCCCCGTTCGGTTTATTAATTCCTTTAATCTCTTTGAAACCGATATTTTTAAAGGTCAGCAATCCCTCGCTTTTAATGTGCAAGCAGGGACAGTATTAGGCGATTTACCCCCCTACGATGCTTTTATCGTTGGGGGTAGTAACTCTGTACGGGGTTACGCCGAGGGAGAAGTGGGTAGCGGTCGCAGTTATTTCCAAGCGACGGCCGAATATCGTTTTCCCATAGTAGCAATTATTGGGGGGGCGTTATTTGTCGATTTCGGCACTACTATTGGTTCCCAAGGGGATGTCCCCGGTCAACCCGGGATTGTCCGGGGTTTACCCGGTACCGGTCTCGGTTACGGTTTAGGTGTTCGGGTACAATCTCCCGTCGGCCAAATTCGGGTTGACTACGGTTTTAATGTCGATGGTGGTTCTCGTCTCCATTTCGGTATCGGGGAACGATTCTAATCAGTTATCAGTTATCAGTTATCAGTTATCGATAAATTTAGTTCTTTTTGTTGTTCACTGATCAAAGCTTTATTACTTAATAATTATGGTTTCTACTATCGCTAAACAATTTGAATTATCGGGAATTGGCCTGCATTCGGGGGAGATAACCCAGGTGCGCGTCTGTGGGGCAAATCCGGGGGAAGGACGTTATTTTGTCCGCAGAGATTTAGCCAATCAACCGATTATTCCCGCTCTAGTTTCTTCGGTTTACCAAACGACTTTATCAACGGAATTGGGACAAGGAGAAGCCAAGGTCAGAACCGTTGAGCATTTATTAGCGGCCTTAACCGCTTTGGGGGTAGAGGATGCTCGCATTGAGGTGGATGGTGCGGAAATTCCCCTCCTCGATGGTTCGGCCAAAATCTGGGTAGAAGCGATCGAAAATGCTGGTTTAGATAACTCTTTTTCTCCATCAGATTTAACTATTTCTCAACCGATTTGGTTGTACGAAGGAGATGCTTTTGTGGCGGCGATTCCTTCCCCTGAATTACGTTTTACCTACGGGATCGATTTTACCTATAAACCCATCAGTAATCAATGGTATAGTTGGAGTCCTGATCAGGAAAGTTTTAGTCAAGCGATCGCAGCTGCCCGTACTTTCGGTTTTGCCGATCAAATTGAATATTTACAAAAGGCTGGTTTAATTAAAGGAGGCAGTTTAGAAAATGCTTTAGTCTGCGATCAAAATCAATGGTTAAATCCTCCTTTACGGTTTGAAAATGAGCCAGTAAGACATAAATTATTGGACTTAATTGGTGATTTGAGTTTACTGGGAACTATTCCCACCGCTCATTACATGGCTTTTAAAGCCAGTCATAAACTTCACGTTCAATTAGCTAAAGCAATTCAGGGTTAATTATACTAAATTCTGTTTAAAAGGTATAGGGGAGTGGGAAGTGGGGCTGTCTGGAGGCGGGGTTTTTACTTCTGTCGATGACATGGCTTTCGCTCGATCGTTCTCTACTCAAGCCTTTATCCTAGCATTGATAACCCTTAGCTATCAGCCGTCAGCTATCAGAATCATTCCAACATCGTCGGGTTTGCTCGGTGACAGGCTACCAATCCGGAACTCAACCCACCAGACTTGCCCTGAGCTACGTCGAAGGGCGGCATCGCACTTTAACCCACAGTTTCAATCAATGTGCATGGTGCGTTCCCCAAAATCGATCAGTGGAGCAGTAGGACTTGCATTAGGGAACGCACCCTACAGCGATAGCGATCGCACTTAACAAGCAATATAATCGTGAGTGGTTAATCAGTTTGAAGATGGTCGCCATTCTTTCTGATATGCTCTATTTCGCTCCACAAGAGTTTTAATAGACTCATCGGGAAGGTTTAGCTCTCTTAATAAGCAAATTTGTAGAATCACAGTCAACGTATGAAAAAGTTGAAATAACTCCCGACCCCTTGCCGCCTGTTGTCGTTTTTCTTTATTATGATGCGTCAATGCATTCCGAGTTTCAGAAGCTCTCCTAGAAAATAATTCCCTATCTTTTTCGTTTCCTATAAAATCTGGCTTATTTGGCAGCAAGGAGGACACTTTATTAAGAATTTCTTTGAGTCTTGTCTCTAAAGTAAAGCTTGTTTGATTTTTTAGTTTTCCCTTTAAAGCATTTTTAAACTCATCACTAATTCCATTTTCTTGATTATCACTTTCACTTGGAAATTTGTCCAATACCTCTCTAAATTTCTTGTAAAGTCCTTGTTCGTAAATATTTTTATCTTGATATGAACCTTCATACTTGCTTGTATGATAAGCCTCCAAAGCTTGGATTATATTTAGAAATTTATAATGCAAGTAAAGGCTAGAGGCATACATTGTTGCCATTAACAAGTCAAAAACAGGTTCATATTCCTCCCTTTTATTAATCCATGCTTCAAAGAATGATCCCAAATTGTTTTCTATATCACTAAATCGAAATAGTTCATTGGGGGACAAGTTTATCTCAGAACTCTTCGTAGGATTCCATAAACCAAATATTATGATAACTTGAGTTTCCCGCGCCTCTTTTTTCAGTGCGAAATCTCCATTTGCTTTCTGTACAGGCTTTTCAAGAATGACATCTGCTTTCCCAGCAACCTTAATTACTGAAGTTGCTTCTGTCATTGCAAAGCTTAACAAATCACTAAATTTTATCAATAAATTGACACAATCATCTATTGGTTTATTGCAGGGATTTTGTATGGTCAGATAAGTTTTTTGCTCAATACTTGCATTGTACGCGTTAGGGTAAAATGGATAATCACATACTGAAGAAAAGGTAATATATAAATCCAGACTGCCAATTTTCGCCAAATGAATACTCGATGGCGGCTGATAACTCATCCATATTTCGTTCTCTTCTACAGAAAACTGCATTCCAGATTTGCCAACCCATTTCTCTAGATGAGAATATTGAACAGAAATAGATTTCAATTTTATGTCCTGTTCATATTCAAAGTGAATTTTTCTAAAAACATACTTGACATTGAATGAAATGAATGAAATGCGCAAAAGTCCAGAACACCTGTATAAGGTAATTTTTTCATTGTTATCAAGCAAACCGAGAATAATGATTTCCTCAGGCTTTATAAAGTCAAGTCGTACACCTGATGTTAGATTTGATTCCCCTTCAATGGAAGGAATCTTTACCTGACCTATCTCTTTAAGGGGTGAACTATAAAACGAATCAATTAATTCTAATGTTGCGCCACTCTCAGGCGAAAAGCTTAGTTTTCCTGGAACTACTACTTCTGGTTTGTTAGGAAGCCACCACTTTCCTAAGCTCACAAATTCTTCAAGCATCTGCGTTCAGTATGTATTTGGCTCAGTGCTGATTATACTATGAAATTTTCTCCAGAGCAATGTTTGCTCACAAGTAACCTTAAATTACATTTTACTAAAAACTTTCCGCCAGTCTAACCCTACATCCCAACAGCTTCGCCTCCGGTTACGCCCCTACCAAGGACTAAGCGGCATAACTACATATTATAGGTCAACTTTCTGCATAACACTCTCCAGAGTAAAGATATAGGTCAACTTTCTGCATAATACTCCATTTAGGCGCAATCGCCAGAAGTTTTCCCCATATCACCCCACTTCCCCGAACATTTGTCAAGACTGGGAGCGAAAAAGCCGCGTTTGTTCACACAGCTTAATTAAGAGTTGTAACTTTTAATGAACAGGAAGAGAGTCTAGGGCTGAGAGCTTGCTATAGTGAATCCTAGCCGTTTTTTCACGGCTGGTCATTATCATCTCAGAGCCTTTACTCGTCCTAATCATCATCCCAGAGTAAAACCAATAATCCCTATGGTCAGCACGATCCAAAAACCAGAATTCGAGGAAATCCGTCCGGGTATAAAAGTTCCCGCTAAAGAAACGATCCTCACTCCCCGCTTCTACACCACTGATTTTGAAGCGATGGCGGAAATGTCGATCGCCGCTAACGAGGAAGAACTGAAAGCGATTTTAGAGGAATTCCGTACCGATTATAACCGGCATCACTTCGTTCGCAATCAAGAATTCGATCGCTCTTGGGAGCATATTGATGGCGAAACCCGCCGCTTATTCGTGGAATTTCTGGAAAGATCCTGCACGGCTGAATTTTCCGGCTTTCTTCTCTACAAAGAACTCGGCAGACGTTTAAAAAACAGAAATCCCGTTCTCGCGGAATGCTTTAACCTCATGTCCCGGGACGAAGCGCGTCACGCTGGATTCCTTAATAAGGCTTTATCGGATTTTAACCTCTCCCTTGACTTGGGATTTTTAACCAAAAGCCGTAACTACACCTTCTTTAAACCGAAATTTATCTTCTACGCCACCTATCTTTCCGAAAAAATCGGCTACTGGCGCTATATCACCATTTATCGTCATCTCGAACAACATCCCGAAGATCGGGTTTATCCGATTTTTAACTTCTTCGAGAATTGGTGTCAAGACGAAAACCGTCACGGGGACTTCTTTGATGCGATCATGCGCGCGCAGCCTGATATTCTTAATGATTGGCGCGCTCGTCTCTGGTGTCGTTTCTTCCTGCTTTCGGTCTTCGCTACTATGTATCTCAATGATACTCAGCGTTCTGGTTTCTACGCCATTCTCGGTTTAGACGCTCGCGAGTACGATAAGTATGTAATCGAGAAGACCAATGAAACCGCTGGCCGCGTCTTCCCGATTGTTCTCGATGTGGATAGTCCTGAATTTTATGATCGCCTAGAGATTTGTGTTGGCAATAACGAGGGATTACGGGCGATCGATAGCGAAAACAGTCCCGCACCGGTTAAATTCCTGAAGAAATTGCCTATCTTCGCCTCTAACGCTTGGCAATTCCTCAAATTGTACCTGATGAAACCGATTCGGGTCGATAAATTAGCTGGTAGCGTCCGTTAAAAAGTTTGTTTTCTTGAGACATGGTGAGGGTGGGTTAAACCACCCTTTTTTTGTCGATAAAATTCTTAAGAAAATCCTCTAACATTTGTATCCTCGCTAGACTGGATCCTAGGGGTGTGAACTAGGTTTTTACTTTTTACTTTTCACTGTCAAAAATATGGCTATTTATAGTGAATTACCCACAGGACAAAGTCTCTATCTCAATAATCAAGGGCTGCAGACGATTGTAACTCTCGCTAGTGGTGCTGTGGGACAACAACAGCAGTCTAGCAGTAGTTTTGCTACGGGAGTTTGGACAAAAGAACCCCAAATAGAGATAATTCCCCAAGGGGCAATTATTGAAATTATCACTGAAACCGGACCCCACAGAATCCAAATTCAAGGAAGCAGTATCGGTTTTTCCTCTCCTCATACCTCTGGAGTTTCTCAGTCCTCTCAATCGACCACTGCTACCAGTTTCTCCTCCTCACCGATGCAACCGATGCAACCGATGCAACCGATGAAAATGGGTAATATGTCGATGAATTTTGCCCCCATGGAAATGCAAATGGGAGATATGAAAATGAGCATGGGAGACACAAAAACCGTCAGCAAAGTCCGATTTTGTCGTCAATGCGGGGCAAAAGTAGCGGCAACCGATCGCTTTTGTAGTAGCTGTGGTCATCAGTTACAGCAATAGGCAGTCAGCTAGATAGGTAAAACCTGTTTAGCTGGATTCACAAGAACTTTTGGGGCAAAATTCTGTTTATCTTGGCTGAATTGGAGGGGAATATATCCCCTGTCTGGTTTTAATCTGAACTGAGGTTAACCACAGCTAATTCTAATGTTTGCCCTTCCTTTTCTAGCTCCTTTTTGCTAAAACTTAACACTTCATCCAGACAATCAATTACTACCGTATCCCCTTCCATAAAAGCTTGTTCGAGAATTTTTGTGGCTAAAGGATTCTCTAACTCCCGTTGGATAGCGCGTTTTAAAGGCCGCGCACCGTAGGTAGGATCGTAACCAACAGTAACGATATGATCTTCTGCTGCCGCAGTTAATTCTAGATTGATTTTTTGTTCTGCTAATAATCTTTCCAGACGCTGTAATTGCAGACGAACAATGTAACGCAATTCTTCTTTTTTGAGGGTATGGAAAATAATTAAATCGTCGATACGATTCAAAAATTCGGGACGAAAATGACTCCGCAAAGCTGTTAAAACCCGTTTCCGCATCTCCTCATAATCGGAATCTTCGGAAACATTTAAAATATGGTCACTGCCAATATTACTGGTCATCACGATAATCGTATTCCGAAAATCCACCACGCGCCCCTGAGAGTCGGTAATGCGCCCATCGTCAAGCACTTGTAATAAAATGTTAAAAACATCCCGATGTGCTTTTTCCACTTCATCCAATAAAACCACAGAATAGGGACGACGACGCACCGCTTCCGATAGTTGTCCCCCTTCCTCGTAACCCACATAACCCGGAGGCGCGCCGATTAACCGTGAAACCGCGTGTTTTTCCATGTATTCCGACATATCGATGCGAACCATGGCCTCCTCGGAGTCGAACAGTAACCCCGCTAAGGCCCGCGCTAACTCGGTTTTACCCACTCCTGTAGGTCCCATAAATAGGAATGAACCAATCGGACGGGAGGGATCTTTCATTCCCGCGCGCGCTCGTCGAATCGCCGCCGCTACTGCCGTGACCGCTTCATTTTGTCCGACAACTTTTTTCTGTAAATGAGACTCTAATTCTAATAATTTTTGTCGTTCTGATTCCATTAAACGATTGACTGGAATTCCTGTCCAACGGGCAACTATTTCGGCAATATCGGCATCAGTTACCTGTTGTCTTAACAGGGTAGAACCTGCCGCTTGAATAGTTTCTAGTTCTTTTTCTTTTACTTCTAATTCCCCCTGTAAAATTTCTAGTTTGCCATACTTTAATTGGGCCGCTTTATTGAGATCATAAGCACGTTCCGCCTGTTCCACCTGTAGGCGCAATTGTTCCTCTTCCTCTCGCAATAATTTAATTTCCTCGGCGATATGTTTTTCCGTTTGCCATTGGTCAGCGAGGGGCTTTTGTTTACTTTCTAATTCCTCAATTTCTTCGATAATTCTTTCTAAACGCTCTTGAAAAGCTCGATCTTTTTTCTCCTCTTTTTCTAAGGAGAATTTTTCCATCCGTAACTGCATTAAGCGACGATCTATCATTTCCAAATCGGCGGGTTTAGTGGTACTTTCTACCTCTAATTTGGCCGCCGCTTCATCGACTAAATCGATCGCTTTATCTGGTAAAAAGCGATCGCTAATATAACGATGGGATAAGGTAGCTGCTGCCACTAGGGCCGAATCGGTAATTGTCACCCCATGATGCAGCTCATAACGTTCTTTTAAACCCCGCAGAATTGAGATAGTATCCTCCACGGAAGGTTCCTTAATATAAACCTGTTGAAAACGTCTTTCTAAAGCGGGATCTTTTTCAATATGATTGCGATATTCATCTAAAGTTGTCGCCCCAATACAGCGCAATTCTCCCCGAGCTAACATAGGTTTTAATAGGTTGCCCGCATCCATCGATCCCCCTTCTCTAGAACCCGCACCGACAACGGTATGTAGTTCATCGATAAAGAGAATAATTCGCCCTTCTGATTGGGTAACTTCTTTCATAACTGACCGCAATCTTTCCTCGAATTCGCCTCGATATTTTGCCCCGGCGATTAAACTTCCCATATCGAGGGAAATTAACTGACGATTTTTCAAAGATTCGGGAACATCTCCGTTAACAATCCGTTGAGCTAATCCTTCAGCTATAGCGGTTTTTCCTACCCCCGGTTCACCGATTAAAACCGGGTTATTTTTCGACCGTCGCGAGAGGACTTGTACCACCCGTCGAATTTCTTCATCGCGACCGATAACCGGGTCTAATTTGCCTTCTTTGGCCGCTGCTGTTAAATCCCGGCCATATTTATCTAAAGCTTCGTATTTTTCCTCTTGATTGGGTTCAGTAACCTTTTGAGTGCCGCGAATAGCTTTGATAGCTAATTCTAAATCTTGGGGGTCAAGATTGAAGGTGCGTAAACATTTCCGGCCAACCCTTTCATCTTCGGCAAAACCGACGAGAAGATGTTCGACGGAGATAAATTTATCTTGCCAACTTTCCCGGGATGCTTCCGCTCGATCGAGCAGCAGATCGAGACCACGACCTAGGTATAATTGATCGACGATGGCCACTTTCGGCTGTCGGTTGGTGAAGACTTCTAGCTGTTGTTGCAGTCGCGGAATTTCAATATTAGCTTTTTGTAAAATCCGGGTGGCTAGACCGTTATTCTGCTCTAGGAGGGCAATAATAACGTGTTCCACCTCTAAGGTCTGATTTTTAAAGCGTCGCGCAATTTCTTGCGATTTAACAATCGAATCCCAAGCTTGTTCGGTAAATTTATTCGAGTCTGTGGGTTGCATTCTGCACCAATGAGGAAAGCCAGTGTCAGAGGTCTAGTATAGCAAGGAGTCTCGATCGATCACAAAGTTCCAGGAGCCACAAAAGCTCTGACTTATTTATCACTATTACCTAATTCCGTTAAAGCAGTCCCGGTGAGACGACAAATTTGCCACTCTTTGAAGACCTTAGCCCCCATTTTTCCATAAAAATCGATCGCCAGTTGATTCCACTCTAAGACAGTCCATTCTAAAAGTCCTGCATCCCTAGCGACGGCAATTTTAGCCACAGCAATTAGTAAAGCTTTCCCGATACCTTGACTGCGATAATCGGGTAAAACGAAGATATCTTCTAGGTAAAGCCCCGGTTTAGTGATAAAGGTGGAATAGTTAGCAAAAAATAGGGCAAAACCGACTATTTTACCCTCTACTTCCGCCACCAATGCTTCGATGTAGGGTTTTTCTCCGAATAAATGATCCCCTAAAGCTTGACTATTTCCTGTCATTAAATGGCTGAGTTCTTGATAGGCTGCTAAGGCAAGAATTAAGTCAAAAATAGCCTTGACATCGGTAGCAACGGCAGCACGGATGGAATAATTCATGATTGCTGGTCAAATCTTGATTTTAATGCTGATGATGTTTATGGGGAGATTCAGCAGGGGGAGAATTAAGATTGGAAAAATGACCGTTATTTAATCCCATCCCAACGCTACCAATACTGAAAAGTCCCATGGAAACAAAACCGGCTGCAATTGTCCCCATGGCCACGGTTCCAATGGAAACTATTCCCATAGGAACAATACCGATGGAAATAACGCCCATGGGAACAATGCCAATAGAAATTATACCAGTGGGGGCAATACCGATCGACAACCATTTTCGCCCGGAATTACCACAACTATTCTCTTTTTCTTGACCTAGATTGGAATCCATGCTTTTAATCCCGAAGATGCTTTGAGCCTTCCCATCCTAGGTTAGGGGTAGAATTCTTGTCAAAAGACCGCTAGTCAAAAGGAAAGTTAATTTTTTATAAAAACTATTGACTTTTCATCTTAGTTATGCGGTCGGACATAAATTCTGTTGTCTATCTTAAGAAATGTAAATTGCCGCAATTCTTACTGACTCCGTTCGGCTGATCTCACGGCCGAAGCCTGACGCCTGACGCCTGACGCCTGACTCCTGACTCCTTACCCCACAGTTAACTTTACTTTTGTCCAACTACTTATGCACTGGCGGGATACCAGCCGCGTCGAGAATTTTCGGGACTAAATCCTCCCGTTTAATCGCCATGATGTGGACACCTTGACATAACTGCTGGGCTAATTTTATTTGTTCGGCGGCGATTTTGATGCCTTCTTCGAGGGGATGAGCTGCATCGGCGAGTCTTTGAATGATCTGGTCGGGAATTTGTACCCCCGGCACATTTTTATTTAAAAACACGGCGTTTTTAGCTGATTTTAACAGAAAAATTCCCGCTAGAACTGGTTTATCGGCGAGGGAGGCCACCTGCTGCATAAACTTATCAAGGCACTCGAAATCCGTAACTAATTGACTTTGAAAAAACTGCGCTCCTGCTTCGATTTTACGCTCAAAACGGCGTTGAAGACCAGACCAACTTTTTGACTGCACATCGACGGCAGCCCCGGCAAAAAGTTCTAGGGGTCCATCGGGTAAAGATTTATCGTTAAAGTCAAAACCTTTATTTAATTTATCGATTAATTTTAACAAACGTACCGATTCTAGGTCAAAAACTGCTCTGGCGTGGGGATGATCTCCTGCTTTGACGGGATCTCCGGTTAAAGCTAGTATATTTCTCAATCCTAAAGCATGAGCGCCCATTAGGTCTGCTTGTAATCCGATCACATTGCGATCGCGACAGGCCATTTGACAGATGGGTTCAATGTCGTGTTGATAGAGAATAGCGGAGGCAGCCAGAGAGGACATTCGCACTACGGCGCGACTGCCATCGGTAATATTAGCTGCATGAACGCGATTTTTTAGCCAGAGGGCCATTTCTAGCATATGACTGGCATTACCACCTTTCGGGGGAGTAATCTCGGCTGTAATCAAAAATTCTCGGTCTTGAACCGCGCGTCGTAAACGAGTAGTCATCGAGTTATCTAGGGTTTAATCATAAATTCTATAGTAGATTTAGCCCGAAAATCACTCGGAGGGAAGGAATGATCATCGGGCTGCGCTGCTTTATACTGGTCAGTGTCAGTGCCTGGCTGATATCTAAGTTAACTGGCAGGAAAAAATTTCTAATGTAGTATAATACACGGACAGTTTAACCAAATTCGTTTACAAGTGTAAAGGACAACCGATTCGATCGAGCGATCATGCAAACTCTTTCTCGTTTACCTACTAAAGACAAAGGCCTAATCATGCCCCATCCCCTCAAAATCGTCGCTTTAGGTGATAGCCTTGTGTATGGCTATGGCGACCCCGTGGGTGGCGGTTGGGCCGAGCGCCTACGTCGTTTGTGGATGGAAAGTGCCGGTCATGCCCTGTATAATTTGGGTATTCGCGGCGATCGAGTGGTACAAGTGTCCGAACGTTTAGAACAGGAATTTCGTCTCAGGGGGGAAATTCGCAATCGTCTCCCCGACCTGATTCTTCTCTCCGTCGGTGTTAATGATACAGCCCGCTTGGGCCGGCCCGATGGTCGCACCTACACCGATCACGATCTTTTTCAAACTCAAATCGAACATTTACTCGCCCGGGCCCGTTCTCTTTGCCCGGTTTTGTTTATAGGGATGATTCCCGTGGATGAGGGGAAAATGCCCTTTTTAGATTGCTTTTACTTCAACCATCGCGATCAGTATCGTTTTAAAGAAACCACTAAACAAGCTTGTCTAGAGCAAAATATTCCCTATCTCGATTTATTTGATCTCTGGATGGACCGGGGTGATCTGTGGTGCCAAGAAAGATTAATGGCAGATGGACTTCATCCCAATGTGCAAGGCTATCAATCAATTTTAGAGGATATTTTACACTGGTCGCCCCTCACCTCCTTTGTCGGTGTGGATGGTTTTATTCAACCGTTCACAGGAATTGTAGAAAAGTGATATCCTCTGTTCTGAGTTTGTTTGACACTGACGCTCCCATCGCACTAAGCGCTTCGGGATTCTTGGTTCAACAAGTCCACTTCTTCCTCTTCCGTCGAGACAACCCAATAATTACCGAAAAATTGGGTTGAAAGCCTCGCCCTTTTAGGGCGACTTTATATGATGTATGATATTAAGAATAGCGGGCAGGGTAAGCAACCGCTTAAAAAACCCAGTCATCGCCGGATGAACGCACCTTGAAAACTAGAGTTATGGGGTTCTATAGGGGAATGCTCCTATAGGTAAAAGCTCTAAGCGTCAAGTACCAGAGAAACCAATTATTTTAGAGGTTTTGAAC
>VYLI01000068.1_pt1 | contig 15463 bp, 13 predicted proteins | sample 5109511 | NCBI WGS metagenome assembly VYLI01 (sample SAMN12291808, study PRJNA351875) | freshwater metagenome | isolation source: freshwater lake | place: USA: Michigan, MSU1 Lake | collected 2011-08-19
TATTTGTGCCGTAAGTGTCTCCCTGTATGAATTTCAGCTACTTTTGAGCGTAGGCGCTCTCATCGAATTTTATTTTAAGTTAATTATTTGCATAACAATTCCCGAAGAGCCATTTTGTCATTATAAGCTTTACCTGTAAGTAGGGTCTGCTGAATAAATATAAAAACCTTGTTGGGTAAGACTTTTAGACTTTTGGGAAATCAAAAAGTACTGGACATGGGAGTGATCGGGGGGAGGGAAAATTCAGTGACTTTTTCCCTGAAAATTAGGTAATTGACCCCCTCAAAATGGTTAAAACCCTACACCCCACACCCTACACCCTACCCCCACCGAAAAACTTTTTGCCGCAAACCCTAAGTAATCTCAATTAATTGTTAGATAGTGGGACAGGGTTCTGGTTCTTTGTATTTTATCTTTAATTGTAACCGGCTACTTAGTTGATGATAGGTGCTGCGTTACGATGGATTGTTACCTTCAAGTCAAAGCAGCAATTTTGGCCGTCTAACGCACCCTAAGTTTTACTACTGAGGTTGATTTTTTTAAGCATTATTGACCTTCTCACCTCTAAGAGCCGAAAATAAACAGAGACGACCTAAACCTAAGATTGCTGGTGAGAAGGTTTCCTGACTGGGGGACTCTAGATTGCAACCGGCAAATTCTTGCTGTATTTCTGTTAGAAAATAAGGCCAAATGGTTAAGAAAAAATTACCGCTAAAAATTATTTGATCGATATCTTCAAGACTTTTTTGCTGTTTTTCTAACAAATCATTAATTTTTTGTCTTAAATTATCTAGATATGGTATAGTGACCTTCTTATTTAAATCGGTGCGACTGACCGTCCAAGTATGACCGGCTAGAGAGGAGGTAAATTCGCTTTCTTCTTGAAGGATTAATTTAGTTAATCTAGCGGCTGCCAGTAAAGATTTTTTTAAGGGATTAGTATCGGTGAGAGCGGAGCGGGAAAGAGGCAAAAAAGAACGCCAGAGAGGATAAATTAAGTGAGAGAGTATGGCCCGTTCATAGGTGTTTTCCCCGTAGTTAAAATGGCTCAGAGCGATCGCTTGACGGGATAAAGAGCGAGTTTGCGGCGGGACTTCCACTATTGCTAAAGTGGTAGTCTCCCGCTTCCCTTCGATAACCAGTAGGGTTTGGGGTTGGGGTTGGTCGCTAGTGGGAATATGGGCCAGAGCAGTAGCGATCGCTGTTTCTAGACTAGATAGGCGATCGGGGGGTATTAGTTGCGCTGTGAGAAGGGCTTTTTTCAGGTCATCCGTGGGGGTTTCCCCGTCATCGGTGATAATAATAGCTTCTAATCGATCTAGGGCTTCCCAGAGCCAAGAATCGGTGCTAAAATCCCGATTAGATAGCCAACTAATTAGATATTCTTCCACCTGAGAGCAGGGTAAGAGATCGCTTGTTCCCGTTGCCAGACTCCAAGAAAGAGGATAAAAATCGATCAGTCCCTGGCTTTCCCGAAAAAAGACAACTTTCACCCCCTCTGGTTGCACCTCCATCCCCAGGGACCAACGGGCAACTTCAGGGGTTGGATCGGGCAACAATAAGGGAGAAAGCAGCACTCTGGCCGATTCTAATTGTTGACGAGTGGCGATAATTGTCTCGGAAGTAACTTCTTGCGGGTTAACTAGAGAGGAAATCACCTTGGCAAGAATCCGCTCGATCTCGGTCAGTAGGGAGGAAAAATCCTGTTTATCGGTCACTGGATAATTAAAAATACCCACAACTTTCCATTGTAGAATCACCTGCCTAAAACCGACAAAATTTAAATATTAAACTATGGAAGAAAAACGCTATCCTGCCGAAAAATCAGCAGAAATTCAAAAATTATTAGATACAGCCACTTTATTTGTCGGTTTGCCCCCTGAAACCCTCGCTCAAGTTACTTCTCATGCTGTCACCCGCACTCATCCTGCTAATCGGGCGATTTTATTAGAAAATGATTGGGGTGGTTCGGTTTACTTTATTCTGGATGGTTGGGTGAAAATTCGTACTTACGATAGTTCGGGTAGAGAAGTCACCTTAAATATCGTCGGTAAAGGGGAAATAGTCGGAGAAATGGCCGCTTTAGAAGAATCTACCCGCTCCACCGATGCTATCACCTTAACCACGGCCACAGTTAGCAGTATTCCCGCCCAAGATTTTATTAATCTGCTCATATCGGAGCCTTTAGCGGGAATTCGTCTTTCTCAGTTACTGGCCAAGCGTTTACGTCAACTTAACCGGCGTTTACGTTTGCGCGAGGCCGATAGTCTCTCCAGAGTCGCCGATACTTTACTCTTTTTGGCCGAAGGTCAAGGACGAAAAAGCGGCCAGGGTACGATAATTCCTAATTTACCTCACCGGGAATTGAGTAGCATTAGTGGCCTGGCCCGGGAAACCGTGACCCGATCCCTGACCAAATTGGAGAACAAAGGCCTGATTCAAAGACAGCAGGAATCTCTGTGTATTCCCGATCTGGCCGCTCTAGAAAAAGCGATCACCTAAATTCAGTGATCAGTGATCAGTGATCATACTAAATCCGGTTATTAAAGACTGATTATCTATTCCTCCTTTTGCCTATTGCCTTTTGCCTCTTGCCTATCCTGATATGTAGCCTATACTCAACGGATTTAGTATGACTGAAAGATTAACCAGTTTTGGAGTGGTGCTGGTGACAACCACCAGCGAAACGGAAGCGGAAAACTTAGCGATCGCTTTACTTAACGAGCGATTGGCAGCTTGTGTCAGTATTTACCCGATTCGTTCCATTTATCGTTGGCAGGGACAGATTGAAAACGAGCGCGAATGGCAATTAGCGATTAAAACCGATTTAAAGCAGTTTGAGCAGTTATCGGCGAAGATACAGGAACTTCATACCTATGCCGTCCCAGAAATCATCGCTTTACCGATTGTGGCGGGTTCTCAGACCTATTTAGACTGGTTAGCCTCCCATACGGGTGGGGTGTCAGAATAGACCAATCGGTAAGTTTAGCGAAAAAAATCTATATAATTCTTAATAAACTATCTCAGGAAGCGCAAAAAGTTTTAATCTAGATGCTGATTAAATTTTTAAACATCTGGTTTTAAGACCGATCGCCTCCACGATTGGAGAACTCAGCACATCGTCAAGGGAGATAGTTAAAATCCAATGAGTCTTAAGGCAAGCGGTGGCAGCTCCTTAGCGCGTCCCCAACTCTATCAAACCGTCCCAGTATCTGCCATTACCCAAGCAGAACAACAAGACCGCTTTCTCGATAAACCCGAACTCAATGAACTGATCGCCTACTTCCAATCGGGGAGCAAGCGCTTAGATATTGCCCAAACGCTCACCCGGAACTCCGATCTGATCGTCTCGCGGGCAGCTAACCGGATTTTTACCGGTGGTTCACCCATGGCCTACCTAGAAAAACCCCCCGTGGAAGAATTGGCCCTGGTGGGTGCGGGTAAAGTTACCAACGTCCAGGAAGGGATGAAATTAGGAACCGTTACCTACGCTGAAAGCGGGGCCGGTGGCGGCAGTGGCATACTCGGTGGCTTAAAAGGGATTTTCACCTCTAGCGGCCCGATTCCCCCCGGATTCCGACCGATTAACGTCTCTCGTTACGGTCCGAGCAATATGCAGAAGTCCCTCCGGGATTTATCCTGGTTCCTGCGTTACGTTACTTATGCGATCGTGGCAGGTGATACCAGTATCCTGATCGTTAACACCCGCGGTTTAAGGGAAGTTCTCGAAAATGCCTGTTCCATTGATGCCACCATCGTGGCCCTACAAGAAATGCGGGCCGCTTCGATCGAGTATTTCCAAAGAGACAAGGATGCGGCCACTTTAATCAGTGACTATTTCAATATCCTACTGGGTGAATTAAAAGCCCCCACCCCCTCTAATAAACTGCGTCAGCGTCCCAGTAGTGACCAACAGGGTTTAAGTCTTCCCCAAAGCTACTACAACGCCGCCGAAAAACGGCAAAAGTTTGTCATGAAAACCGGTTTATCGGAGTCGGAAAAATCTTCGATTATCAAGGCCACCTACAGACAAATTTTTGAACGGGACATCACTCGCGCCTACAGTCAGTCCATTTCTGACCTAGAATCGAAGGTGAAAAACGGCGACATCTCGATGAAAGAATTCGTCCGTCGTCTCGGTAAATCGCCTCTCTACCGCAAACAGTTCTTTGAACCTTTTATCAATAGTCGCGCCTTAGAATTGGCTTTCCGTCATTTCCTCGGTCGCGGTCCTTCCTCCCGGGAAGAAGTGCAGAAATACTTCTCGATCGTCTCTAGCGGCGGTTTAGCGGCGTTAATCGATGCTTTAGTCGATTCTCAGGAGTATTCCGACTATTTCGGCGAAGAAACCGTTCCCTATCTCCGGGGTTTGGGTGCAGAAGCGCAGGAATGTCGTAACTGGGGGATGCAGATCGACCTGTTTAACTACAGCGCACCTTTCCGCAAAGTTCCCCAATTTATCACCACCTTTGCTAAATACAATCGCCCCTTACCAGATCAGCACGTTTACGGTTCCGGAAATGATCCCCTAGAAATCCAATTTGGGGCAATTTTCCCGAAAGAAACCCGCGAACCTAGTTCTAGTCCCGCTCCCTTTGGTAAAGATACCAAACGTATCCTCATCCACCGCGGACCTGCCACTAATAACCAAAATAGCAACCCCGGCGCCCGAGGTGAATTCCCCGGTACTTTGGGACCGAAAGTTTTCCGTCTCAATAACGAGTTACCCGGTTCTAGCAATGGGGTAAGCGTTAAATTTGGCGAAAGTTCCACCCAAAGAGTGATTTTAGCGGCTTATCGTCAGGTTTTCGGTCGAATGCCCTACGAAGGTCAGCGTTTGTCCGTGGCCGAGATTAAGTTAGAAAATGGCGATATTACTCTGCGCGAGTTTATCAAAACCCTAGCTAAATCCGAGGCTTTCCGGAAAATCTACTGGACTCCTCTCTATGTGGTCAAAGCGATCGAATATATTCACCGTCGTCTGCTCGGTCGTCCCACCTACGGTCGTCAGGAAATGAATCAATATTTCGATCTTTGCTCGAAAAAAGGCTTCTATGCTTTAATCGATGCCCTTATCGACAGTCCTGAATATACGGAAGCTTTTGGTGAAGATACAGTCCCCTACGAGCGCTATCTAACTCCCCAAGGGATGCAGTTACGGATGGTGCGTTTGGGCAATCTCCGCGAAGATATCGGCCAAAGAGTTGATAAAGAGGAAACCCCGCGCTTTATTGAATTGGGTACACCTTCGGTCTCGATTCGCACTGAACCCGATATTCAATCTCGTGTCGGTCAAGGTGTCACGGTTCAACGGGAACAAACTAAGGTCTTTAAACTGTTAACTAATCTGGATAAAGTTGCCGTACAAAATACTGTTCGCGCCGCCTATCGTCAGATTTTTGAACGAGATCTCGAACCCTATATCATCAATGCCGAATTTACTGCTTTAGAGAGTAAATTAAGCAATGCTGAGATCACGGTGAAAGAGTTTATTGAGGGTTTAGGTGGTTCGGATCTTTACCTGAAAGAATTCTATGCTCCCTATCCGAATACGAAAGTAATTGAATTGGGAACCAAGCACTTCTTAGGTCGCGCTCCCTTGAATCAAAAAGAAATCCAGAAATATAACCAAATTCTGGCAACTAAGGGATTAAAGGCCTTTATCGGTGCTATGGTTAATAGCATGGAATACCTACAATTATTTGGTGAAGATACGGTTCCCTATCGTCGTTTCCCGACTCTACCGGCCGCTAATTTCCCCAATACGGAACGGTTATACAATAAGCTGACTAAACAGGACAGTGAACTGGTTGTTCCTAGTTTTAAACCAGTAGTTAAGGTTGGTGGCTAATTAGTCCTTGAAGTTAATTAATTTAGCTCGTGTTCAACACGAGCTTTTTTCAGGACAAATTACTGCCCAAAATTTATTATCGTCAATCAAGGGGATAACAATGAGCCAAATTAAAGTTAAAAACTTCGGTCCAATTAAGGCGGGTTTAGTAGAAAATGATGGTTTTATCGACGTTCGGAAAGTAACGATTTTTATCGGTAATCAAGGAACTGGAAAAAGTAGCATTGCTAAATTAATATCAACATTAAGCTGGTTGGAAAAAGCTCTATATCGTGGAGATTTAGAGGAAAAATATGTTATTAAATATAATCGTTTTGTTAAATCTTTTTGTCAGTACCAAAATTTAACCAATTACTTTTTACCCGAAACCCAAATTGAATACAATGGAGATGTTTATAGAATTAGTTTTGAAAATGCTAAATTATCGATCGAGCGTACTGATAATCCAAAGTATCGAGTACCAAAAATTATGTATGTACCGGCAGAGCGAAACTTTTTGAGTGCAGTAAGATGGCCAGAAAAACTCAAAGGACTGCCAGAATCATTATATACTTTCTGGGAAGAATTGGATCGCTCACAACAGGAATTATCTGGCAGTTTGACTTTGCCAGTAGGTGAGGTTAAATTGGAATTTGATAAACTTAATAGACTGGTCAAGATTGTGGGTAGTGATTATCAACTAAATCTATCAGAAGCTTCCAGTGGTTTTCAGTCTTTTGTTCCTTTATTTCTCGTTTCTCGAAATATTGCTTTATCGATTAATCGAACTCAAGAAATTTCCCGCAATGAACTCAGTGGAGAGGAGCAAAAAAGATTAAAAATGGAAATCGAGAAAATTCTCTCTAATGATAATCTTTCCGATGACCTAAAAAAGGCAGCACTAGAAGTGTTATCTTCTAAATACCGCAATGAGTGTTTTGTAAATATTGTGGAAGAAATCGAGCAGAATCTATTTCCCCAATCTCAGAAAAAGATTTTATATAAATTATTTGAATTTGCCAATTTAACCCAGGGAAATAAACTAATTTTAACTACTCATAGTCCTTATATTATCAACGATCTAACCCTAGCTATCAAAGCGGATAAAGTTATCAAAAAAATCCTATCATCAGCGATTTCTAACGCCGATTATCTCCAAGAAAAGCTCAACCAAATTGTCCCAAAAGCCTCTTGTATAGCGGCAGAAGATGCTATTGTATATGAATTAACAGAGCAAGGAGAAATCCGAGAACTTGCTACATATAATGGTTTACCTTCTGATGAAAATTATCTCAATCTTTCCCTAGGAGAGACAAATCAGCTTTTTGATGATTTACTGGAAATCGAAGAACAGTTATGAAGATTAATTTCTTTGATAAAAAATGTCAGAGTCAAACCCATCGGCATAAATTTGGAATTTGTGATCCGCCATCTTCCTCAGAAAATCCCGCTTATTTAGATACAGAAAATCCCAGTGATTGGATTGCTATTGTGGAAAACTCTCAAGAAATTGAAGTGACATTTACCGCTATTGATAAATGTATTGAAATTAGAAAAGTCGATGGTAGTGGTGGCATGGATACACGCTGTGAGGGAATGCTGACCTATGCTAATTGTTTGATTTTTGTAGAATTAAAAGAACGAAAGGGGAAAAATTCGGGGTGGGTAGGAGACGGAGAAGAGCAACTAAGAAACACAATTCGGGTATTTATTGAAAATCATGGTATAGAGGATTATTCGTCCAGAAAAGCCTACATTGCTAATAACAAAAAGCCTAACTTTCAGACTTCACAAATGAAGAGGATGGAAAAATTTCGCCAAGAAACTGAGTTGAGATTAATCATTCAAAACACCATCAAAATTGACTGATTTAATTCTATTTGATTCGGTTGCTCTGAAGATATTTATTTTCTAGAATGTAGAGATATCCTAGTTTGATGTTGAATCTCACCCTGAATACGTTGCCAAGCTGTGATCAACTTTAAACTTTTCACTCAAGGAGCGCGGAATAGAACCAGCTTCTCGAACACCGGCTTGAATTTCTGGTAACTTGATCATTGAGTCTCTGTCCTCAAACTTTTTCTAGGTACTGGTCAATCCTAATTTATACTAAATCCAGTTATCAAAAACTGATTATTTATTCTCCCCTTTGCATGAGTGCCTGTCCTGATATGTTACCTATGCTCAATGGATTTAGGATTAGTATCCTATAATACCAATGCTTAGGAAACTATAAAGAAAATCCCAAGATTAAGCGAATCCCCTGCCGAAAAACGCTATAAGAGAATAAAAAGCGTAATTTTATCTACAAAATTGTTATGACAGTTACCAATAGACAAGAGCTAGAAGAACTCATTCAACAGGTAAAAAAAGCTCAACAACAATTTGCCAACTATAGCCAAGAACAAGTAGATCTTATCTTCAAAAAAGCGGCATTAGCAGCTAACAACGCTCGCATTCCCCTGGCTAAAATGGCCGTACAAGAGACCGGGATGGGGGTAATAGAGGATAAAGTGATTAAAAACCATTTTGCCTCAGAAATCATCTACAACAAGTATAAACACAGCAAAACCTGCGGCATCATCGAAGAAGATAAATCCTTTGGTCTGCAAAAAATCGCCGAACCCGTGGGCATTTTAGCGGGGATCGTACCCACCACAAATCCCACCGCCACAGCCATTTTTAAAGCCCTAATTGCCCTGAAAACCCGCAACGGCATCATTTTTTCCCCCCATCCGCGAGCCAAAGACTGCACCATCGCAGCGGCCAAAATTGTCTTGGAAGCGGCCGTGAAAGCGGGAGCGCCGGCTGGTATTATTGGTTGGATCGATCAGCCATCGGTGGAACTTTCCCAAGCATTAATGCAACATCCCAGCATTAATTTAATCCTCGCTACCGGCGGTCCGGGTATGGTAAAAGCGGCCTATTCTTCGGGAAGACCTTCCTTAGGAGTCGGTGCTGGCAATACCCCCGCTTTAATTGACGAAACCGCTCACATAAAAATGGCCGTTTCCTCAATTATTCTCAGTAAAACCTTCGATAACGGCATGATTTGCGCCTCGGAACAATCGGTAATCGTTGTCGATAGCATCTATGAAGAAGTTCGACAGGAATTTATTGATCGCGGGGCCTATCTTCTTTCCCCCGAAGAAAGGGAAAAAGTCGCCGAGATTCTCCTAAAAGATGGTCATATCAACCCCGATATCGTCGGGCAACCAGTGGAAAAATTAGCCGCCATAGCGGGAATTTCTGTTCCCGAAGATACCCGATTACTAATCGGAGAAGTAGAAAATATTGGTTTAGAGGAACCATTTTCCTACGAAAAACTCTCGCCAATTTTAGCTATGTACCGAGCGAAAGACTTTGAAGATGGGGTGAAAAAAGCCGAAAAACTGGTCTTATTTGCGGGTCGAGGTCATACGGCCGTGCTTTATACCGCACCCTCAAATCGGGAACATATTAAACGCTTTGAAGACAACGTAGAAACGGCCCGGGTATTAATTAATACCCCTTCCTCCCAAGGTGCGATCGGTGATATCTATAACTTCCGTCTCGATCCTAGTTTAACCCTCGGTTGTGGCACTTGGGGCGGTAATTCCATCAGCGAAAACGTCGAACCTAGCCACCTGTTAAATATTAAAACCGTGGCCGAGCGCCGGGAAAATATGCTTTGGTTCCGAGTACCACCAAAAGTATATTTTAAATACGGGGCATTACCGATCGCTATTCGGGAATTAGCCGGCAAAAAACGGGCCTTTATTGTCACCGATAAACCTCTTTTTGACCTAGGAGTTACCGCAGCTTTAGAGGAAGTTTTAGAAGAAATCGGCATCACGGTTAATATCTTTTATGATGTGGAACCCGATCCTTCCCTAGAAACCGTCGAACGGGGGTTAAATGTGATTAATACCTTCAATCCCGATGTGATTATCGCTATCGGTGGCGGTTCCCCGATGGATGCGGCCAAAATCATCTGGCTACTCTACGAGCATCCAGAGATAGAATTCGAGAGCTTGGCCATGCGCTTTATGGATATCCGCAAACGAGTCTATGAATTGCCCCCTTTAGGTGAAAAAGCTCTGATGGTCTGTATTCCCACCACTTCGGGAACAGGATCGGAAGTGACTCCCTTCGCTGTTGTTACCGATCGCCGTAATAATATTAAGTATCCTCTGGCAGATTATGCCCTAACTCCCAGCATGGCCATCGTCGATCCAGAATTAGTGCTGAATATGCCGAAAAAATTGACAGCCTACGGCGGAATTGACGCTTTAACTCACGCTCTTGAGGCCTACGTCTCGGTTTTAGCCTCAGAATATACCAATGCTCTTGCTCAAGATGCCATCCGACTGCTGTTTAAATACCTGCCCAGTTCCTATCATAACGGAGCTAAAGACCCGAAAGCGCGGGAAAAAGTTCATTATGCGGCGACAATGGCAGGAATGGCCTTCGCTAATGGCTTTTTAGGCATCTGTCACTCCATGGCCCACCAATTGGGGGCCATTTTCCACATTCCCCACGGTCTCGCCAATGCCTTGATGATTTCCCACGTCATCCTCTATAATGCCACCGATGCCCCCTTTAAACAGGCCACCTTCTCTCAGTACAAATATCCTAACGTGAAATGGCGCTATGCCAGGATCGCCCATTCCCTGGGATTGGGAGGAGAAAGCGAGACCGAAAGTGTGGAAAGATTGGTATTAGCGATCGAATGTTTAAAACGGGAAATCGGTATTCCGGCCAGTATTAAAGAGGTAATTCCCGAAACTGAAGCCGAATTTATGGCCAAATTAGACCATTTAGCCGAACAAGCTTTCGATGATCAGTGTACCGGAGCCAATCCCCGTTATCCCCTGATCGAGGACTTAAAAACCCTGTTAATCCAAGCTTATCACGGCAATTTGCCCCTAGAGGTGGCGGTAAATGGTCACGGTGATGTCAGTCTTGCCGATTTGAAGTTAGATCCGCAACCCTTGAGCTTGTAATCTAATCCGATAACGCGATCGATCCTGTATTCTCAGGATCGATCGTTTTTTTTGACGCCGCTACTGCTAAAAATTATCTTTTTTCCCCCGCAGCCGTGCAAACACTTGTACTGGTTCTCTGCTACCCATGGTCATTTCCAAAGCGGGACTATCCCAGCGCAAAAAAGGATTAGTCAGCTTTTCCGTCCCCAAAATTGCCGGAATCGTGGGAATATCTTGAGCGCGATTTTTCTCCACTTCCCGATAACGCTGTTGCAGAGCAGCATTATTAGGGTCAACTGTCAAGGCAAACTTTAAATTATTTAACGTATATTCGTGAGCGCACCAAACCCGGGTCTGGTCAGGCAGCGATCGCAATTTAGTTAAAGAAGCCACCATTTGCCCCGGGGTTCCCTCAAATAAACGACCACAACCCCCAGAAAACAGGGTATCACCGCAGAATAACTCGCCGTAATCTCCGGGGTTAACCGGGGGAAAATAGTAGGCAATATGACCGCGAGTGTGGCCGGGGACAAAGAAAACCTCGGCCCAGCGACCGGCAAATTCCACCCGGTCCCCCTCCTCTAAAAACAGCTGCTGGCCCGGAATGCGACCGCGATCCTCCTTTCCCCCATAAACACAAAGATGGGGATAACGATTAATTAAAGCCTGATTAGCCCCCACATGGTCGCCGTGGTGATGGGTATTGAAAATAGCGACTAAATCCACCTGTAAAGCCTCTAATCGCCTGAAAACGGGTTCAGGTTCGGCCGGATCCACCACGGCCGCGATTTTTTGCGCGCGATCATAGAGGAGAAAAATATAATTATCGGAAAGGGCGTTAAGACGTTCGATCTCCATGCTAGACTCTTGGGCTAAGGTTTAACTCGATCATATAGTGCTAACCTAACTCCCCGCAGGACAGGAATCGGCGAAAATTACGCAGGGAATCCCCACATGACTAATGGGAACAATATAGGTTTCTGTGGGGGGAAATAAAGCGACAACGTGGGGAACGGGACGGGGAGTATAATGCACTTGCGATTGACCTTGATAAGCGAGGGAGGTACTTGCTCCTGAATCTAACATCACTGCGTCTCGAAAACCTGCCTGTACTAATAATTCTCCCAAAGCCATCGAATCGATCGGGTCTCTGGAAACCCCGATTACTGGCTGTCCTGCCTGATTAATCCCCCAAAAAGCTCGATGACGCAGGGCATCAAAACCGTAAAGTGTACCAAAGGATTCTCGCGGTTGTGGTTGTCCATCTTTGACTAACCAAGCGGCCGCGACAAAAGCATCCGTAACCTTGAGATCATTTCTAGCCTCCGCTGCAATTCCTTCTAGGGTATTATGACGGGCAGGATCAAAAGGAAGATAACGCACCCATCGATCGGTAATGATTACTAAAGGACGACCCTCTAACTTGCCGATTTCACCTTCATATCCGGGGATAAAGCCGCCATTTTGGCTTAAAACTGGCCCGATCATCTGATTGGAGTCCAATTCCTTGAGAGAGAAAAAACCGCCATCTACAGCCGCGATCGCTTCTGTACCAGCGATAATTTCCTCCACTTGATAGCGACTATCCGCATGAATGGTTTTGGGAATACCGCCACTAATTAAAACAAGTGTATTAGTTGGAAATTCCACTTCCCGTTTTTGGATGGTGGTGGCAAAGTTAAAACCGCCATCCCTACGGGGTAAGGGATCACCCCCCCAAGCTTGCGGTACAATTTCTCGCGTGCGCGATTGCCCAAAGCGTCCAATAGTGAGTAAATCGGTGGATTGTCCAGCAAAATGCTCATCGAGGTCATTCATCGATAAAGCAGCCCGATAACCCGCTTTTTTGACGAATTCCTTCACTCGATCATCTGCCTTCCCTTCCGGATAGGTGAAATAATTAATGGGAATGCCCAATTCTTTTTCTAAGATTTGTTTCGACTGCTTGACTTCTTGCTCCAAATCTGCATCGGACAATAATCTTAAATCCCGGGGATGACTAACACTATGGGAGACAATTTGTACTAGAGGATCGGCGGCCATTTCCTGGAGTTGTTGCCAAGTGACACTGGTTCTGCCAGTTTTTTGAGTCATTTTATTGATATAAATCGAGAAAACGGCGGGATAGTTATATTTTCTCAATAAAGGATAGACATACTGGTAATGTCCCCCATAACCATCATCAAAAGTCAATAAAACCGGTTTAGCGGGAAGGGGGATACCTGTCCGCAGATGGGAAATTAACCAATCGATACTGATAGGATTTGCCCCGATTTCCTGCAAAAATTGAAAATGTGCCTCTAATTCCCCCGGAGTAACGTCAAAAAATACCTCTTTTTCTGGTAAAATGTCGTGATACATTAAAATCGGCACTTTTGTCCCTTGAGCGCGGGGATGAATTTCCGGCCAGGGTGCTAATTCGATCGCTGTTGCCGAGTTATTTTGCCAATTATCGAGACTAATATCGTTTTTTTGGAGAGATAGGGGAAGAATCACGCGATCGGAGATGTTTTTATAGGTTTTACAATCAAAAATTCTCGATATATCCTTAAAAGAACCATTTTCTAGGACATAATCCGCGCATTCCGGTTGAAACTCCCTAAAGGGTGCGGGGAGAGAATCACCCCCCACCAGAGCATTAGAACGAGGATAGAGAGAAATTGTCCAAATAATCAGACAAGTGACGATAAATGCCAAAAATCCGTATAGGGGAAGGGAAGGAAACGAAGATTTTTGCCGAGCTTGCCAACGCATAATATCAAGTAATCAAGTAAACAGTAAAAAGTAAAAAAGAAATTGAGATTTGCTCTATTACCTTGACCGACAAGCTGAGTTTCCCTATAATCCGTTCCCTTGTCAAGTTTTCTAGAACACCCTCATCAGTGAGCAGTGAGCAGTGAGCAGTGAGCAGATTTGAGTTTTCAGTGGACAGTGGTAATCAGGAGTCAGTCTCGATGAAAAAATTTTCACCCCCACAGATGAAAGAGGTTTCCTTCCCTACACCCCACACCCTACACCCTACACCCCACACCCCACACCCTACACCCTACACCCCACACCCTACACCCCATCACCCCCGTGCTATGTTCACGGGGATTAAGTTGGTAAAGCGTGACACAAAACTGCTAGAGTTACCAAAGACGAGTGTATAAACTTTACAGATATTGTATGAGAGTTTTGGTTATTGGCGGAGACGGCTATTGTGGTTGGGCAACGGCACTCCATCTATCAAATAGAGGTTACGAAGTAGGCATACTTGATAGTTTAGTTCGTCGCTATTGGGACTTACAATTAGGCTGCGATACCTTAACACCGATCGCACCCATATCTCATCGTATTCAACGCTGGCAAGATCTAACGGGAAAATCGATCGATCTTTTTGTCGGGGATATTAATGACTACGACTTTCTGATTCAATCCCTGCGACAGTTTCAACCAGACACCATTGTTCACTTCGGAGAACAGAGATCTGCACCCTTCTCCATGATCGATCGCGAACACGCAGTTTTAACCCAAGTTAACAACGTGGTTGGCAATTTAAACATCCTCTACGCGATGAAAGAGGAATTTCCCGAAGCGCACCTAGTGAAACTGGGAACCATGGGTGAGTATGGCACACCGAATATAGATATTGAAGAAGGCTACATCACGATCGAACATAACGGTCGTAAGGATACTTTACCCTATCCCAAACAGCCCGGCAGTATGTACCATCTCAGCAAAGTCCACGATAGCCATAATATCCATTTTGCCTGTCGGATGTGGGGTTTAAAAGCTACAGATCTCAATCAAGGGGTGGTTTATGGAGTCCTCACCGAAGAGACGGGAATGGATGAGATGTTAATTAACCGTCTCGATTACGATGGGGTTTTTGGTACTGCTTTAAACCGTTTTTGTATTCAAGCGGCGATCGGTCATCCCCTGACAGTGTACGGTAAAGGTGGTCAAACGCGAGGATTTTTAGATATCCGCGATACCGTGCGTTGTTTGGAATTAGCGATCGCACATCCCGCTCAATCGGGGGAATTTCGCGTTTTTAACCAATTTACCGAACTGTTTAGCGTCGGTGACTTGGCACTGATGGTGAAAAAAGCTGGTTCTGCGTTAGGGTTAAATGTGGAGATTAACAATCTTGACAACCCGCGCATCGAGTTAGAGGAACATTATTTTAACGCTAAAAACACGAAATTACTCGATCTAGGCCTACAACCTCACTATCTCTCCGATTCTCTCCTCGATTCCCTCCTAAACTTCGCCACCAAGTATAAAAATCGGGTAGATATGAATCATATCCTACCAAAAGTCACTTGGAAACGATAATTTATTAGTAAATGATCAGTTGAGGATGGGGTAGTAACCCATCCTTTGCGTTTTTCTAATGTATTGTAAAGTTTCAATACAAATATGGTCAGATATAGCCAGCCATGGTAATATGTGAACACGAAACTATCAGACTAGGCAAAAAAACAGGAATAAGTTATCGAACGGCTTGGAGGTGGTGGAAACAAGGGAATTTAACAGGCTATCAATTGCCTTCTGGTACAATTATCATAACGGATGACAACCCTTCAAAACCCGACGCTGAGTTAAAAGACAACGGACAATAATGTTAGTAGCCGAAAGACACATTATCAAGAAAGGACATAGATTTTGGGCTGAGATAGAT